>PDWJ01001014.1_pt1 | contig 36989 bp, 55 predicted proteins | sample 1430881 | NCBI WGS metagenome assembly PDWJ01 (sample SAMN01162460, study PRJNA174530) | Oral metagenome, whole genome shotgun sequencing project. | biome: Marine environment; feature: Marine mammal; material: Swab sample of the gingival sulcus; isolation source: swab sample of gingival sulcus...
CTAGGAAAGCGCCAACGAGAGCAGTCCACAACGGGACAGCGTTCTCGTCTAGGATGCCGTACAGTACCAGCAGCGGGAGCGCGGCAGTAGCGATACCGTAAATCCACTTCCGTATCGCCGGAGTGAACCACGAGTCAATCTTTTCCATATCTATTCCTTTCTATCAGGGACTTCGTCCCAGTTTATCTGGTCCCATAAATCGGGGTGTGTCAGTCTATCTTCGATGATGTCGGGGATCGGGGGCCTCATCTTAGACCTCCCGTAATACAACCACAGGGCCAAGGCGTCGATATGCCCGGCAGCCGCGCGAAATTTGTCTTTGGTCTCAGTTAGCTTGGACTCTAGCACCGCTACCTTGTCCTCCAAGGCTGATACACGCTCCCGTAACTGTTCGACGAGCAGCCCTGCGGTGGACTCCTTGCTGACCTGTTCGGCGGTTCTGTTGTTGCCGCGTGCGACCACCCAGGCCACGACAGCGGCAACAACGGATGGCCCCAAAACGGAAACTAAAGCCTCCCAACTCACGCAGATTCTCCTTTCCCCCGCCGCCGTAAACACTCACGCGAAGACGGAAGTCGGGACACCGACATAACAGCTATTAATGCTACCAAATAGAAAGTGGCAGCGAACCACGAATCCGGCCAGCGCCCGGCTATTAGCACCGCAGTTAAGCTGGCAAAACGCTCACTGGGGCCGACCGCCATGAGACTAAGCGCCACAGCACCCCCACACGGCAGGCCCGATGTTACCACAGCCAATACCGCCGGAACAGCCCACATTAGCGCTCGGGCCCAGTTGGGCATAGCCACTAGCTCAGGGCGTGCGACCAGAGGTAGCGAGAATCCGTAGCCTATCGCGACCCAGCAAACCGCTAACGCCAGGGTGGCGTTCCTCTTGTTTAGCAAACGAACCGCCTCATCTCACCTCCAGTCTACTGCGAGCTAAGGGCTAACCGAGAACCCGTGCCGCTGCCCCAGCTTTTCTAGGGACGTTTTGCCAGGGATTCCGTCGGCGTCTCGACCGCGGTAACCTAGTTTGCGTTGCCACACCTTGTAGGCACGGTGGGTCATGGTGCCAGCGGAACCGTCGACCCACTTCCGGGCCAAGAGTCCTTCACTAGCCAGCGCTTCCTCGACGAGTTTAACCATGGCCCAGTTGGTCGTAGCCCCCTGCTTAGCCTTGGCGTCACGAACGAACGAGCTCCGCACCGCTGCCAAGCTAACTACGGTTCGAGCGACAGGGCGCTTAGCTTTTGGCGGTTTAGTAGCCGTTGGGCTCGCCATGAGCCGTCTCCAAGTTTCAGGTCCTGGGTATCCATCGGCATCCCCGCCGCTCCAGCCTTGCGCCTTTTGGAACGCCATCACGGCGGCACGGTCGGCGGGACCGAACGAGGGCCCCGGGCCGACTTTGTAGTGGCCTCCGTACCCGTGTGCTACGAGTCTCTGGCCGAGGAGCGTTATGGCGGGGTGGCGGTTGCCAAGCTTGAACACGTCACGTCCTGGGAACCGGGAGCCGCTCCAGCTACCCGACGGGACGTGACGGACGTGGCCCCAGTCTGGGGTACAGTACCACTGGTCCGGCCCGATTCTACGGTACCTGTAGTAGACCCCATTGCCTGAATACGAGCCGTTATTGTTTGTGTTACCTTCCACGGTCAGGATGCGCGAACCCACGCGTTTAACAACAATGCCCACGTGACGAGTGCCACCGTTGCGGATGAAGTAGACAACGTCTCCGCGTCGCGGGTTTTTCCCTCTCCGGGCTTGGCCTTTTTGTTGGAACCGGGACAACCCCGAAGGGCACCAGGCCGTTAGAGGCACCTCCCCGAGCATCCCCGCCTGGGCCGCCACCCAAGATACGAACATATGGCACCAGGCGCCGTCCACAAAAGCTCGATTGTGGACCTTGGAGGCGTACCAATAGTTGTACTTGGACTTGTTAACCCAACGACCACCAAGTCGTTTCTCCTTAGTCCCGACCTGGGACATAGCGACACTAACAAATTGTTCGCGCTTGCTTGTGTTATTCGGCATGATAGTTATACCCCCCATCATCGGCAGCATCATCCTCCCCGGGGCTACCCGGGTCCAACGAGGCCACATCTGCCAAGGATATCGCCTCGTCAGAGTCCTCCTCTAGGACCTCCACGTAGGGGTCCGGTAGATCGTGCGGGTCTAGCGGATAGTACGTGTTCGAGTCTTCTTCGGCCATGCTCGCTCCTTACCTTGCGATTCCTGTGTTGGGTATTGCCGGGCCCATATCATAGATTCCCAGCCTAGCAGAATACATATCCATAGTCATTCCACTATTGATAGAGTTAAACGACACTAACGCGCCGAAAGTCCCAGACTCAGTCGGGGCCGCGTCCGCCAAGAAAGTGACCGGGTTTTGCCTCCCATAGCTTACCGAACTGGAAGTCACCACCGTGTATGCGTAGCGTGGCGAGGTGGTACTAACTGGGATCAAGCCTCCGCGCAGATACACTAGGCCAAATCCGTTAGCTGTAGACACGCGCCAGCAAGCATTATCCAGCCGGAGTTCGTAGTGCCTCCCGGCCTGCACCTCAGCCCGCACCTCAAGGTAAGGTGTTTCCGTGTTGACGGCAGTCTTGTGGTCCCCCCTCGCCCCCCATGCCAATAGCTTAGGGAGCTTCGTAGTCTCTGGGTCCACGCCGATAATAGTTAAGTTAGTGCCCTCCCAGCAGCAATACACCCTTTGTCCGGGCGCCAACGGCTCGGGCACAGCAACCGCAGTCGGGTGCAGCTTAGCCGCGCCGCCGAACAGGACAATCTCTAGCGGCGAGACTTTAGCCACGGTGGCCCACACAAACGTGCGCTCCTTCTTGGGGCTGTTGAGAACATACTTAGTTAAGTCCGATGCTTTCACACCCGCTCCACCTTCCTGAAGAGGTACGTGTTGAGCGTCCCGGGTTTGAGTGTAATCTTACGCTCAACCAGAGACAATACTGTGCCGTCGGGGGCCACCGCGTTATCGTGTATACCAAGGGGCACCCAAAGACCTTGGTAGGTGTCCTTTCGGACTAACTCTCGAGCCTCCGACATTTCCCGCTGAGCTAGACTGTCTAGTACGGCCTGGTTGGCCGCCTGGACGCCGGTCTTGACTTTGGCTACCCACCTGCCTCTCGATGGGTAACTGTACGGTGACTCGGGGTCTTCATCCTTCACCACCGAAACGAACCCAGAGTTCGGGTCGTTGCTTGTTGTAGACACGAGAACTACCTTGTTAGCCACGCTGTGCAGATCCCGTTCCATATCTATCTTGGATGATATGACGGAACACTCCCCCGGGGCGAACTCCCACCCCGTAGGCCTTTGCCCCGGGGGCATATACGGCTGGGCGCGGAAAACACCGAGCTCGTCCACCCACACGGAAAAGTAATTCACTGCGGCGAGCAGCTCATTTATGATCTTAATCCTTGCCGTTGCGGCGGGCCACGCCATTCCGACAGGCAAAGTGGACGATGAGTCGGTGACAGCTAACATACACCCCGGGTAGGCAGCCGAAATCTCCGCTTTAACCGCGTCTGTGACTACGGTCCCGACAGGGTAGCTTACGGCCTCATCTGTCACATCTTCGACCAAAACCACGCCCAGGTCCTGTAAAGTCAAGGTGGCCACGAACGCAGTTTCCGTTATCTTCTCGCTTACTGCGGTCACTAAGTAGACCCCCAGGGGCACCTCCACCACAGCCCCGGTAACGTTGTGGAGATATGTAACCCGAACCTTGGCGGACAACCAGTCCACACTAGGCGGGTTCATCACCGTAATTTCGCCACCAGAACGCACATCGCGGAAGGCTGACCAGTCTAGACTTCCTGATTCCACTTTGTCGAGTTGTGTTACCTCGCCAGCGAGCGACTCCACGTACACTCGATAAGACTCTCCGCGAGACTTAGCCCACTTTTCGTCGCTCATGTCACCCTTCCACCTCGATTAGGGATAGGGATACCTCGGTGCCCCAAGCATGCGGGTCCAGCTCGAGTTTATCCACACACCCCCAAAAACGCCGCCCGGCAGGGTCTCGGTAATATACGTTCCCGGAAAGCATTTCGAGGGCCTCGGACTCGTCCATACACCCATCTAAATGCACCCCGGACAAACTAACTTTTCGGATAGCGGGGGCGTCGAGGTTGTACAGCGCCACCGGGTTTTCCCGGCCAAGCAGTGAGTGCGTGGTGGACGCAGGGGAGTAGGAACCGGGGACGGCTAAGTTGTACGGCACGCACACTGCTGTAGCGTTGTCAACACCAAAAGTGAGCCAAGCACTAGTGTCGCCTCCCGTGTGGGAAACTTCAACAGGGTCCGACAAAGACGGCAGACCCGATACCGAGGACACCCGGTACTTGGTCTCTCCGTAGGTGCTCGGGAAGGGGTCGTAGTAACTGGCGTCCAACGGGACCTCTCCAAGCTTGTCCCAGGTACTGCCCCCATCCAGACTGCGCTCAATCACGTTGTACAGCGGATCAGGAGTCCCGCCGGGGTTAGTAATTATCAGCTCGACTGCGGCCCTATCTTCCACCCAGCTCAGGACGACCTCTGGGGCGGGGGGCGGCGCAAAATCGGTGGTAAACGAGGCCTCAGCTGGCTGAGACTCAGCGCCTCGGGCGTCGTAAACCTTTAATACCACGACATAGGTAGCGTTGTTGACGAGCAACAACGGGATGTCCGCCTTCCGTAGTGCGGCGCCCTGTAGCTGCACTGAGGAAACGACGTTCCCGTCTTTATACAGGTGTATCCCCGCCCGAGACTGCGGTTCTCCCTCCTCGTCAAAATACCCCCACTCGACCGTGACCCGGTCAGACCCGACGGTGCCGCCGTCGGCGGGAGAGATGATGCTAGCCACAGGAGGCGTGGACGTAAAGGCTACCGCAGTGGCTGACCAACCGCCCCAGTCAGGGTGTTGCGCCTTAGTCCTGACCTGCCACTCGTAGGCATTTCCGTTGGCCCAGGTATCGGCGGGAAGATCGTAAGAAGATGCCGCGCCGGTCCCCGACACCACGGTCCAGGAGGGAGTCCCCTGCAGGCGGTAGCGCAGCTCATATGCAGTCTGCGCCGAGCTGTCCGCGCTATTGTACCGCCAGCGCAGCGGAATCGTCTGCTGAGCATCTTTGGCGTATCCGTTAGGGGCCAACCCCGTCGGCGGGTGTGGGGGCGCGTCCAATTGCACTGGGTTGGATAGCACGACGCCCGATTCAAATGTGTAGCCCTCAGTAGCTTCAGCAGACACTCCGAACCGATGCACTTTGGAGGGGTCCAACCCGGTGGCCTGGTAGGATGTCGCGGAACCGGGGACAACGCCGATAACACCCTTATCTTGCCCGTCCTCATAGTGCCGGACACGGTACGAGGACGCGTGGGGGGCGTTGTCCGTCCAAGACACCAGTATTTGACCAACGCCCGACTTGGCAGCGGTAACATTGGTGGGGTCGCTGGGGCGCGTAGTAAACCACACACCATAGGTCCACCCGTTGTGGCCAGAGGTGTTGTAAGCTAGCGCACGAGCGATAGCCCGGTTGTTGTTGCCTAGGTAGCCCGTCAGCCACGTCTGCCCTGTAGTGTTAGCGATCCGTACGTAGCGCTTAGTGGCCTCCGTGTATATCTCGAGAATTCGATGCTGCGCTGGCGCGGCGGCGGTGGACACAGACGGAAAGTTGAACCGCCACTTAGATCCCTCAGGCATCGCCGAGACATAATTCACCTTGGCCGGGCGCTGATATGGCCGGGCGGCCACGTAAGCGGAGGCCGTGTGCGACGGCTTGTAGCTGCCCCCGATATAGTTCACGTTACTGACCGAGACGGCCACAGTTACTTTGGTCGCGGCCCCATAGCTGACGGGGACAGACGCACTAAGCGATTGCAACAGGACCGTGCTATTCGAAGCGGGAAACGAGATGGTCTTAGATACCGTGCCCGACCCTAGGGAGCCAGACCAAGCTATGGTGACGCCCTCGTGGAAATAGTACCGACACTGCGCCCAGAGGTTAGCCTTAACTGGGACGGCGGACTGGGATGCTGTCGGGGCGGGTAAGCTAACGTATTCCACCCCAACACGCACCCTGTGAGTAGAACTTTTACCGGTCCAGGGGCCCCACGAGATAGCCATTACATTGCTCCTTGTTGTGCTAGACGAGGCAGTGATGTGAGCCAATCAACGAACTCTTGTACGTTCTCGTTGTTCTCGAAAGTAACCGAGCCCACGCTGACGTGAATAGCCTGCTCTTCTCCCCTTGTAGACCCTAGGTTATACTCGAGCCGTGCGATACGGCTAGACACGGGCGTCGCGGGAGTTTTGAAACTAGCGGCCTGCAACATCCGGTGCGCTGCACCTCTGACCTGGTCCTCTTCTCCCGCGATACCCCGAGCGAAGTCTCGTGCCAGGGCTTGACCGGAGTACAAGGTGTACCCCCTCCCGCTCAAGGGCCCTCTCTTCGCAGGGCTCCGGGGGAGGTACTGGGATATCACACTGACGGCGGACTCGATAGCGCTCGCCGCGGCCCCGATCTTGCTCCGGATACCGTCCGCCAGGGAGTCGACAATAGATCGCCCAGAGTCGTACATTCGGCCCCCGATAGCCAGGACCGCGTTTACACACTGGTCCAAGCCGGATTTGACTGCCGCTCCAGCGTTAGCGATATTGCCTTTTATGCCGTTTATCAACGCCTGGGTTAAATTCCGGCCACCGCCGAGCATCCGCGAGGCCGAGCGAAGAACAATGCTGATCACGTTGCTCAAGGACATGCTGAATATGCCTTTAATTACCCCCCAAGTGCCGCCGGCAATCGCCTGGAGCCCCTGCATCGCCCCGGACCAGTCGCCGCGCATGACAGATGTAGTGACTTTAATAACTCCCTGGACGGCGTTCAACACGCCTGTGATCACATTTTTGATGAAATAGAAAGTATTCTGTACCAGGGGGGCCAGGAACCTTATCGCAGGCGGGAGAACCCTGCCTAGAAAAGCCGCGAAAGTCCCCAACGCGGCTATGTTGCTGGCCAGCTGGTTCACCATCAACACAAGAGCCTGAACAAACAGAGGGCCCATGAACTCATAGAATTCAATCAGGACAGGCCCCAGTTCATCCACCAAGGCTCCCACAACAGGCGCCATTGAATCTCCCACCGACCAAAAAGTCGTCTTAATGGTCTCCCACAGGTTGGCGAACGCGGGCAAGAGTTGTTCATTAACAACCCGCATCGCGGCATCGAATGGGCCCTGGAGCATCTCGACAAACTCCATGGCCTTGAGATACATCTGGTGGAAACCGGACCCCGCGGCATCCGATAATAGGGGCACTTGCCCGAGATCGGTAAGCACCGTTTTGTCAAAATCCAGCGTGTAAATAGCGGCGAGCCTCTCGAGCACCCAGACTAGTCCCTGCGCCAGCCCTATGAGTGCTATCTTCGCCGCGTTAATCACGGGGGACAATACGTATCCGAGTGTGGTCGATAGGTTCTGTATCTCCGCATCCAGCTGACGCGTGATGTTGTTGGTGTCGTACATAGTACGTTTCCAGTCACCCTGGGCGTCTTTGGAGGCCTTGCTCAGGGCCACCATTACGGCCTTGGCCCGAATGGCTGGCGACATCGTAGCGGTGGCCGAAGCTATCCACCCTTTGTTGAAGGCGATGGTTTTAAGCGCAGCATCGTCCACATAAACGCCATAGCGTCTGATAGGTTCGTTCTCGCCCCGCATAGCGGACCCAATAGCGTGCACGGCGTCAGTAACGCTCGTCCCCCTGAAAGACGCTAAATCTCGAGACGTCTCCAGAAGTGTTTTAGTGAACCCGAATAGCTTTTCATCCGATAGATCGATAGCGCGGCCCATCATCCCGAAACTTACCGCAGTATCCAAGAAGTCCTTTCTGGACATGCCGAACTCGGAAGTAGCCATTTTGTTCATCTCTATAAGCCGTTTGTACTGGCTCGTATTCTTACCGAAGACTCTCCCCAGAGCCTGCAAGTGGTCCTGCAGCTGGCCCCAATGGCCAACGGAGGACCCGATGAAATCAGTGATACCTCGAGAAAGCTCGACACCCAGAATAGCGCCTGCACCGGCCACCCCAACGCGTAGGCCTCTGCGGAAATTCTTACTGTACTTCTTACTATTCTTTTTACCCGCCTCCCCAACTGGGACCCCCATAGCGGCCAAGACTTCGCCTACTCGTTTAGTGGAGGGGATTATGTTTACATATGCATCCGCCAGATCAACACCCACAACTACTCCTTTCGGCCCTGGCCCAAACGTCGACGAGACAGGAATTCCTCCGCCGCAGCAACGTCCATCTTAATCTTACCGTACCTCTGAGGGCGCACACCGGGGCGCGGAACAGGCTGGGGCCTGTTAGATTCCCGCGCGTTCTTTGACTCGCGCCAAAGCATAATAGCAAGCATGTCTACCACAGACGCAAGGAGCTGTTCGGATAGCCCCCACTGGGAATCCCCTTCTTCCTCCTCTTGCTCCCGGGCCAAAGCCCGGGAAAGGGCAGATTCGCGCGGCAAGTTGGCCACGAAATCCCCGAATTCGCGCCAGGTAAATCGGGTCGTGGCTATATCCGATAACCGGAGCCCGAAATACCGGCGCAAATCGAAGGATAGGGCTGAATCGTATCGCGCCAATAGCTCGATCAGCCCTCTAATTCCCCCAAGTTTTCCATGCCAGCGTGGGCGCGCCAGGCCTGAATCAGGTCGACCAACCCGGGGAGGGGGAGCGCCCTTAGCGCCTTTTCCAGCTGCTTATTCCCCCCAGCAATAAATGTACAGGTCTCAGTGATGTTCTGTTCTTCGCCCCAATTGATCATCCGCTGAGTGTCCTCCACCGACACAACCGCGAAGGACCTAATAGAATACACTTTGCCGTCGGGCAGAGTAAACTCGAAGTTGTCGGCCTCAGCGGCGTAATCCCTGACTTTATACATGCTTCTCCTTTTGTTTAACCGGTGGCGTCGTCAAGAACAATGTACTTGTATGCCTTGTTCCCGGAGCCATCGGGCAGAGCCTCCAGCTCCACCTCAAACCCAGTGGGTTCGCCGTCCACGTACTTTGTTTCGCCCAAAGACTTGATAGTCCCCATGGGGCTCAACACACGGACGGAGGCACCCATGTCCGCCATCTCGAACACCCAAACCGCAGCAGGGGTTTGCTGGCTATTGAGTCGTACCGTGTGTGTGGTCCCGTCGGAGGATGTAGCGGGCGTAGTATCCACGTTGGAAGAGCCGTACACTGTCTTTAGGACCGAGCTTCGGCCCACCTCAAGCAGCGTAAACTTATACATAACGGAGTGCTCAGTCTGTAGCACCCTGACAGTATCTCCACCCCAAGCTTTGACATTCTCAGTGGAGTTATCAATACTCTCGGCGAGGCCGTCCTCGCCGACGTAACCCAAACACTCAAAAGCTGGGTCTAGCGGGTCTGTGGCCGACGTGGGTAGCGCAGTACCCTTGGGGGCTACAAAAATACCCCCCGTCACCTTAGGCTTACCGACTAATACATTATTAACATTAGGTGCTGACATAGCGTTACCTTTCCGGACGGAGAATCAATTCAACGACCATTTGATACCGGAACTTATCGGTCCGGGTAGCGGGAAAATTATATGGGACAGAGCACCCCGAGCACTCCGGGCAGGCTTTCAAAATCGCTTTAAGCCTTCGGGCCAGCGTTGCCGCTGAGTCATCTGTGTCGGCCCAGGCTTGAACCGCCACAGTGGTCTTTTCATGGGCGGGAGATATGTCCTCCCCGCCCGTCCAATCCAAGACCACGAAGGCGCCTGGGTCGGGGTTGGGGACGACGGTGCTTATCGGCTCCGTCACCCCTTTCGAGATCAAAAAACTACGTAGTACCTTGACAGGGTCGGGAAACACTATCATAGGTCAACTACTTAAGAGACTTCAACAACGAGTTATCGCGAGCGTTTACGTGCATCGCCTTCCAGTCGTAAGTTCCCACGCTTACGTGAGACCTAGATTTATGTTCACTCTCCCGGACGGCGTATATGCCCCCAAACTGTGCGGCTCGGTTGGCTATCCCTTCCCCCAGCCTCCGCATCTGCGCTTTAAGCGCAGGGTCACGCCGAAGCTGGTCGTAACCTTTCATGTGGTGCTTCATCCGGATGAAAAATCGTTCTTCGGACATATCAACCCTCCCATCGTCTTAAGTAAATTTCCACGCGACCCTTGATAGGAAGCAAGCTCCCAGGGGTCCAGAGAAGAGGCGGTTGCGCCACCTCAAACTCCTGGCCGTACACCCCGACCTTGTCGCCCACGTCCACCTGAGTGCCGAGAGGGGCAAAGATACGAGCGATTAGCTCATCTGCCTGCCTCTGTGGCCAGCCGTCAGTGTCAGACCGTCGAGGATCGTAGTAGCATCCCTCTACCACCTCTGCCGGAGCATAAGTGATCGTAGGGTTACCATGACTGTCCTCGGGGCCCTCCTGCCTCCGCTCCACTGTTGCGGGAAGCTTCCTGCCGTCGATTAGACCTAGCATCCACTACCCCCTCAAGTCAGGGCGATGGGGGAGAGTACTGAAACTCCCGGCTTGCGACCTTCCGACCCCCAGCACCTTGGCTAGAGAAGCTCGGTCGCTGTCGGTCAGCTCCAGCCCGATCCCTAAAGTCTCGGTGCCGAAAGTGGCAGACCCGGTGTTGGACCCGACTCCCTCCGCCAGCTGACGGTACTTGTCGGGGTTAGTGAACAGCCGAATTAACATCTGCACACAAACCGATTTGGCGGTTTCAGCCACGACCGGCTTGGCCGCGGCCTCATCAGCCAAGGTTGGGTACTGGACGTCCAACATCAAGGAGGCGTCTTGGAGGTAAGCTGAGATTACGGAGTCGCTTGGTAGCGGCCTGGAGGCGATCCACCGGGCCTCGACATCCGTAATCTCAGCGTACATCCTGCACCATCCTATTCAGCAGAATCTTCGTTATTCTTCCGCTTGCGGAAAGGCTCGTCCGTGGTAATCCACGGAGAGCCCTCCACGAGCTTCTTAGCCACCGTCGAATTGACTTCAGCCTCGCCGTCCACAAATTGGACGCCGTAGCCAGCCACCATCAATGACGGGTACTGTGAGCACTTGATCTTCATGATTAGCCCAGATTAATCAGCTTGCCATGGGCCTGTTCCGCGCCGTACATCAGGCCGACCTCACAATAAAGCTGGTACGCTTCCTTCGCGCCGGTCTTAGCCAAGGGCTCTGAGAACAAATGACCCTTGCCGGGGACCTCTAGGAAGACCGGGGCCAGATGATCCAGAGAGGCGACCAACAGAGTGTTCTCGGGGACGTTGAGGTCGATCATGACGTTGCAAACGCCAAAATCAGTTTCAATGGTCTGTACATTCACGCCACCCACGTTACGCGTAAGCTCACGATAGTTGGCGTCGGTGATGAACGCCTTGGTCAGCGCCCTCTTCTGCTTCGGGCCGACAATGATGGTACGAGTCTCGGTCTCCGCGATACCGCCGGACGTGTAAACAGCCTGCATAAGATCAAGCACCATGTCGGCGGTGAGGGCGCCAGCGGAACCGTCGACCACGTTGGTGGTGATAGCCTCAATTAGGCCGCGGGTCTTACGTGGTGAGTTGTTATCAGTCGGCAGCTGGTACGTGCCGGTGATGAACGACTTGTCAATATCGCGGGCCATCTCCTTCAGCGCGCCGCCAAGCTGGAAGCTTAGCTCATCCTTGACCGGTTGGTCGAGGGCAGCGCCGTTGGTAGCGTCAATGGGGCGAACGTGGTTGAAAGCCCCCATCTTGGTGTAAGAGACCTCGACAGTCTCTTGGTGGACCTCAAGCACGTTGCTGGCCTGCGCACGGACGCGAGTTTCCGGCGAGGGGGCATCCGCCCCTTCGAGCCGTTGACGGTTATCCGCTGCGGGGCGCAGATCAGCACTCTGCCAAGGATAAATCTGGGTCCCCGCCGCAAGACCTCCGGTCAAGCCGCCGATAGCGGACAACAGGGGGGTGGACTCTGGCGAAACTTGAAAAAGCTCCCCCGCGAAATTCGGGCAATTAAACGTGTCTGTCATGGCTACCACAGTGGGCATGTTGTATTCCTTTCGTCACCCGCCCTAAGGCCGGGCCGGTTAGCGTTCTTTCTTGGGAGACCGCATATTTAGCAACCTCCCGGCTTTGATAGCCATCGCGGCCTGCACATCCCCTTCTTCAGCGGCCTGCTTAAGCAGCGCGTCCTCAGAGACGGGTTCAGGTTGACTCCCCTCGCCGGGGGCAACCTCGCGATATGTTGCGGACAAACGACCTGCAAGAGCTTCCATAGTGTCTACATCTCCTACTAGCAGTGCCGTATCCTCATCGCTAAGCTTGTACTTTCGAGCTATCTCAGCCTTGGTCAGCTGGGCACTCGCCTCTTCTGCCCGAGCCTTCAGCTCATTATTCTCTTTCTCCAACTGTTCCAAGATTTTGGCGCTCCGGTTCTCCAGGTCAGCGAACTTAGTATTGAGCTGCTGTACCTGCGCCCTCAACTCCCGATTACTCTTCCGTTCTGCGCGGAGAGCCTTAATGCCCTTTTCGCCCAGGACTTCGTCAGAATCTTGATCCTGCTCGGTCTCTTCGACCCGCTCCTCTGGAGTTTCTAGAGCCTCTTCCTGAATCTCCCGATCTTCCGTTCCCGGTTGATCCTTCTCGTCCATCGCGATCCTTTCAAGACACTCCCTCGTCGCAGGGGAGTCTAACAATAAATCTTACTGTAGCATAACATACAAACGCTATTTTCTCTTGTGGGAATCCCTGAAACCTGGCCTGCGCCGCATCCTTTGTAGTATGTTCGCGTCTGACACCTTCACACCGTCTTTGCGACACTCGGCCTGCGCGTCATAATACGCCTGCTTAAATTCGTCCAACCTATTATAGTTCTCCAGCTGCCTTTCGGTCATTGGAGAACTAACCTCCACAGCCGTGCACCCACAGTCATTGTGATACAACTCGCCTAGCTGACGGGGGGTCCGCTTCCGAGGGCGCTTACGGCCCCCTTCTCCTGTGTCTCCCTTGCGGGGGTGGGGCGAACGAAGACGACCCGAGTATTCTCGGGTCCCGTGGAAAGACCTGGACGAGCCGACAACGCGAAGAGCAGATAACTCGGATGTATAAATAGCGCGACCGGCGATCATCGCACAAAACGCGCAAGGGTCACCATCCGTAACCCGCATCCAGTACTTGCCGTTGGCAGCCGCGGAAAGCTCAGTGGCCACCCGAGCCACATCGAGCACCCCGGTCTGCATCTCCCGCATGATGCGGGCCACCAGCCTCGCATACTCGTCGCCGGAGACGTCCTCTCGGCCTCTAAGCAACTCAAGGCTCAACAGGAACCCAGTCACAATTTCCAACGCGGTCACCGGGTCAAACCGGGGCACCACCGGGGGAGCATGCTTGCCCCCGGGATCAGAGATAGCGCGAGCGCGCTCGATGAACTCCGCTGCCATAACACTAGCCGCGCGCCACCCGACACGGTCAATAGACACCACGGCGGCACGAAGCTCCTCGTCAGATATCTTGCCGTCGATGTGGAGGCGCAGGAGATGGCCTACCAGCGCCGAAACTTCGGTAGCTTTACGGGCTAGACGTCTCTGATAGGCCCTGACCTCGCGCTGTAACTCATTCATTCTAAGTTATCTCGGCGGGGTTCCCGTTAGTACTCTCCAGCAGCTTAGTTACCCGGTCGAACTCATCCGCCTCAAACAAATCACGGTCGGCCCGTACCCGCTCAACAGTCAGCGGATCGAGCCCGAGCATCTCCAAAGCCACATCCGACCTAGCGGGGACAATATGCCCCGAAACCAGCTTAAGCACAGCATCCGTAACCGCCGCACGGGAGGGCATAGCCGGGTCAGCCCATTTGGTAGAGAGACTAAGCATCTCCGGGGTGGGCTCGTCAAGCCCGTCGCGCACCATCAGCGCGTGAAGGCCTACCTTTCGCCAATCCACGCCAAAAACCTCCACCGCGCCATCGGCCAAAAGATTCAACTCGCGCTCAGCCGCCAACCTCTCCTCAGCACTACCCGGGTTGTCGTGCAGCACGCCGAGGGCCGTAGCCGGGAGCGAGGTCTCAGCGCTGAAAAACATGGCTAGCGAACGTAACTGGTCTGTGTGAGACTGCTGACTAGACGAGGGGAACTGGCCTACTTGGGGCTCCGGCGAATCCGGGTCCTCAGGGTCTCGGGACAGGGTCCAAATACGGCCCAAGATAGATTCCCACTGGGACTGCTGCGTTCCGTCGCCCTTCATAAACGCTTCTTTAGTGGCATTGAGGACGTAGCGCTGCGGGGAGCTGAAAAACTCGGCAGCTACTTCTGATCGGACATAGGTTCGGATTGCAGAATCCGTTAACGACATGATGGGCCGATTAATACGGGCCCGACCGAATGGCCGATCTAGACTAGGGCGATACCGGATCGGTACGACACGCGGGACGCGATGTTTGGTGGGCACCCGGTGCGCCCGCCACTTCCCGGAGGGCTGTTTCTCCACATGGACAATCTTGTAAGGTAGGTACAGATTCGCAGCGGATATACGCCCCGCCTGATCCCGCCCAAGAACAGAAAGCCCCGCGTCAAGCGCGCGAGTTCGTGGATTCCATAGTCCAGTGGCGTTCAGAGCGCTGGAGACCGTTATCAGGACCTCCGGCTCCCCCGCCGACGGGTCCCCGGCGGTGACGAAAGCGAAGCTAACGGAGTACTGCATGGCCGCCAAATGCGCCTGGGCCGCGCCCACCGTCATGTCGTTAGCGGCAAATATGTCAGACAGGCCAAAGTCGCTGCTACTCGGGCTGGTGTACCCCTGCAACTTGCATCGGGCCGCCAACTTGTCCACAGCCAACGCGGGCCAGCCGAGAACAGAGTCGATGCCCTCTAGCTCCTGCGGGATGGCTATGCCTAAAGACTTCAATCCTACCTTAGCGTCATAATACGCCTTACGGACGCGGTTTCTCGGCCCGCAACGATTAAGTTGGGCCACCATCGCATCGAAGGATTTTTGTTCATCGTGCTCCAGCGGAAAATCTCTCATTCACATCACCACATCGCTCGTAGGTTATGGGCGGAGGTATCGGCATCGCGCACAGTCTCCCGTATCTTCGGATTATACACGCCCCAGACCGCGAGTGTGGCGGCCACAATAGGCGTGATGTCGGAGTCCTGTTGCTTCCGGTTCCACGCCCACCGGTCGCCTATCTCGCGCTTTCGAGCAGAGTTCAACGACCTGGTGAGCTGCGGCTGTCCGGTGTGCACTAAATTCTTCGAGTGCGCCGCGTCAAAAAACTTAGCGCAGGCATTAGCCATCTCGTCTACATTAGTGACCTTAACCCGAATCTTTTTACGGCGCAGGGAGGACACGAAACTGGCAGCAGCAGATTTACCGTCGATGACGACAGCCGATATTTTGTTCTTCTGATAAGCGTTAACTAGCCAGTCTTCGATCCACCCGGTGCCCTCGCGTTGCTCGTACAGCTCGACGTGGACCTTGCCGTCGCGTCGCAACCCCGCCATAGCCACGGCAGCACGCGAACGATCTGGGGCAACATCCACCGCCAAAACGAACTTCTTGACAGCGCGAGACTTAGAATCCAAGCAATTATCCCACACCTCAGGCTGAATGACAGCCGGGGTATCGATCCCGTCCCAGATGCCCAACGCCTCACGCCGAAAACTAGCCTCAGACAGGTTCTTACGTAGCTTACGGATGGCGCGGAGCGGTGTAAACTGTGGGTACGAAGGATTAGCCTGCTTCAACTGAGCCAAATCATCCGTATCGGCATCATCACTGGCACCAAACTCGATCCACGCCTCACGGTCCATCGGCTCCCCGGCCTTTTCGGCCTCAATGGCGCGTTTGCGGAACGCAAGATATGCCTCAGAGTTGTCCTTAGGCTTGGGCGGGGTGCCCATCATGATAGTGAGCGGCTCTTCGCCCCGGTTCTGGGTCGGGAGAATATCACTCATAGCCGACTCACTGAGAATCTGAGCCTCATCAAGCACCAGCACACTAACCTTAGCCACGCCGCGGAGCGCGCCGGACTCACGAGCGGCCATAACAATCCGCGAGCCGTTGCGGAACTCTATGGCCCGATACTCGGCACCAGAAGGAACCCGAGTCACGTGGTGCTCCAGCATAGGTTTCTGCCTAACGAGAGATTTCAACGCGCCGTGGGTCTCCAGCATGACACTGTTGTGGTGGGCCGTCCAGGCCACAGTCAAATTAGGCTTGTCCAGACACAGCGCGAACACACCGGCGGCGACCAAGTAGGTCTTCCCGGCCTGCCGGGGTATGGACATGCCGACTGTGTCAGAGGCGTACTCATTCCGCTCTGTCTTAGCCCACAGCACTCTGTGGATGTCCCTCTGCCAAGGCTCTAACCCGAAACCGACCAAAGAGGCAGTAGCGATAATGGCTGGGGCACCGGTCTTGACGATCCCCTCGGGCAAGACTAGATGCTTGGCCTCCGGCAGCAAACCCCTCTTCTTAGAACTTCCACTCTTCGTCTTCGAGCTTCGCGGCCCTGGCAATCTCGTCACCGCCCTCGGCAGCGTTCAAAGAGATAAGCTCAGACACGATATCGGCCAAGCGTTTGGTCAAAGAGGACAACTCTCTTGAGGGCACCCCTGCATCTATCTCGTCAGCAATGGTATCCCGCATAGCCTCAAGGAACCTCCGGTGGTCGCCAGAGGAGGCCGCATCAGCTAGTCTACCCATCAAGTCTCCCTACAATAAATCTTACGGCGTACGGCGGAAAAGCCTTTAAATCTTATTGTACACGGGACAAGCGGCCCAAGGAAAGTGCGTCTGAGAGAATTTTGCCTGGCCGGAGAGCGCCGATTCGCCCTCACGGGGGCCCCTCCCCCACATTCTTTCGCGAAACACGAGAATCGCCATAAGATTTTTCGCGATGCAACAACTTCACAGAAAAAATTTTTGTTAAACATCAAATCAACAACAATAATTGTTGTTGTTTATTCTCAAATCGAAGCTTTGAACAAGCTCACATCGAAACAGAACAACTCTAATCGGCGCGAACTCATCGACGCGCTGACATCTGGGGCCGAGTGGTAGCGGGCCAGGGGGTACAGCGAGCAGGCCCCACCCCCACGATCAGCACAGCAAGCCACCACGCACTCACATCCGAAGCGAGCCCGAGCGCCGCAGCACAAGGTCGCCCCCGCGGGGGCCCTTACGGGCGTTACACTCGGCATGCGCAGGCTGGACATTCGAACGGGTGTCCGACCCCCCGCGGGCTAGGGGGGTGATGTGGTCGACCACAAAACTCAGGGGGCTGGGGTACTGAGCGGCGTAGTCTATCGGCTGGCCGCAGAGGGCACATGGCGGGTGCCCCCGAGATAGCGCGGAGCGCCAGCGGTTGCGGTTGGTGGTGGTGCGGCTGGTCATGTGTGCAAGCATAGCAAAAACCCCCGGCACAGTTGCCGGGGGTTAGCTAGATTAGGATCACCTGCCTAGGTCAGTGGGTCAATCTCGCACCTCTCGATAATCTCAAGATAGTCGGAATGGATCGCATACCCGTCAAGCTCGTATCCCTCGATCGGGTGGAAGACGCCCCTGACCCGGACGGGCACAAGCTCTTCGACCAGCTCCCAATCGTAATGGCCCAGACGGTCGCCGACCACCTGCATATCTCGGGCCAGGTGATCAACCACGTCAGTGGGGCTATCGAATACGAGTACGTAATGGCGGCCGTCTGAGTAGTCTGTCTCAACTAGTGCACTGGTCTCGTAGTAGCGGCTGACGTGGGCCCTGATGGGCTCCGGTAGCTCAATGTGTGGTACGAACATGGTATATAACCTTTCTATCTGCGGGGTTTGTCCCCTTGCTGATATGTATATAGTCTCATGGGATGGCCCCGAGTGTCAATTCTCGGGGCCAAAATGTGCAGTCTAGTTGAGCGATCAGCCTATATCCACCACTCTGTAAACGTGTGCGTGGACAGGCACGTCATCACTCAGCAGCTCAGCTAGGTGATAGCCGCGATCAGCGGCCAAAGCCACCACCTCGCCATGCGTGGGTCCACCGTCGTCCCACCGCCCCCCGGGTAGCCAATCCAGGTGCATACCCTGCCCGTCAAAAACGTCGATACCCCACATATCAGGATAACCGTCACTAGGCGCGTAAGGCACCGTGGCGGTGTCCCAGCCCCAGTCCCACGAATCCCGAGCGGCCTCATCAAGCGCGGCCAAAGCGGGGTCGATGGCTGTCGGGGTGAGCGAGCCGTTGGGCACTGACGTCGGCCACGAGACTCGCGGCACGACACGGTTAATCTGAGGCCACTGCCGAGTGTCCATGGTCGAAAGACCCCCGTCATACACATGAATCTCGCCGATGAAAAAACCCCCGTTATCCCCTAGCCAGTAGCTAGCAATAGGCTCATCAGTGTAGTCGTGGTCCGCGCGGTCCCACGCCAGCGCTACGAGTTCATGGGTCAGGTCGTCGATGTGAGCGGTGTATAGCCTTGCCTCCCAGTGGGTCGGCTTAGTCCAGTAAATTTTGTTAGTCATGGTCCTTAACCTTTCGTTCTCAGGGCTTATTCCCTGTCGAGGTTCTTATTCTCTCAGATCGATAACAGGCTGTCAAGAATCACTCACTCTCATTGAGCGAACAGGCCCAGCTATCTACCCCTAGCATGAGCTGGTCCGCACGGTCGCGCGCATCGTCAAAATCTCGCGCCAACCTGGCCCTGCCGGGGTCGTCACTGCGATACAACCTAGCGAACAGGCGTTCGACTAGGGCGAGCGCGGCGCAGGCATCGGCTAGATACTCGGCAAAATCCTCCGGCTCGCAGGCGATAACAAGCCGAATTCTCCGGAAATTCCCACGACTGTGAGGGTCAAGTTCGTCAGCGATAACCTGGAGTGACGCGCTAATCTCGTCCGCCCGAGTAGCAAAATCAGACGGTAGCCTCGCGGCCAAAGCAGACAATAGCGTGGCCGTCGTCATACAGACGTCGTAGCGTTCCTGCTCAATGTTTCGCTCGGTATTCATGATTCCAATCCTCTCTAAGGGCTGTCCCTTAATCGATGTAATAACCTTACCGAGTCTACGCCGAGTAGTCAAAAAATGTGCAGTTCATCTGAGCGTTTTCAGAAATCCTCGGATCAGTGCCCGCACGAAAGACCGCCCGCGGGGGGACGCGAGCCAGTCACCGACAGCATCCAGCCACGACCGGTGAGGCTCATAGCACACAGCGGGGGGCGTCACTGACTCAGTCTCGACGGGCTCGTCAGTCTCGACATCGCACATGAGTACGGGCTCGGGTTCGATCTGCGCGGCGTACCTCATAGATAGCGGCGAGCTGTCTACTATCTCCGAGATAGTCTCGGCGTCAGCCGGGCCCATGAGCGAGCGCGGCGCTCGCATACGAGTCCACGCTACCGGGGTGGGGGCGCCATCCGGCCCCATGACCGTGACGACAGCGTCGCCGATACCGAGGTGCTGCAGCAACTGGGCGAGATCGTAGTCACTGGTCGGGTAGGTGGCCGCGGTCTGCCTGAGGGCCTTAGCGTCGTTCGGCGTGTACGCGCGTAGCTGATGCTGCACACGCGAACCGAGCTGTGCCAGCACTTCCTCGGGCACATCCTTTGGCGTCTGGGTCACGAAAAACACGCCGACACCCTTGGAGCGGATGAGCCGGACGGTGTTCGCTACCGTGTCCAGAAACGCGTCCGACGCGCCCCTGAACAACAGGTGTGCTTCGTCGAAAAAGAACACCAGCTTCGGCTTGTCAGCGTCACCGACCTCGGGAAGCACGCGAAAAAGCTCGCGCAGCAACCACATCAGGAACGTCGAAAACAGCTCAGGGCTTTCCTGCACGTCAGCTAGCTCGAGCAGTGAGATCACGCCGCGGCCAAGCTCGTCAGTGCGCAGCAGGTCAGCCACGTCGAAAGCCGGTTCGCCAAAAAGCTGGCCAGCGCCCACGATGTCGAGCATGGCGAGTTCCCGCAGTATGACGCCGAGAGTTGCCGAGGAAACACCCCCGATAGCCCTCAGCTCGGCCCTGCCGTCAGGACTATCTAGCTCGATGAGCAATCGGCGCAGATCACCGATCGTGATGAGCCGACGACCGCGTGTCTCAGCCCAGTGCATCACGATGGCCAGAGACGATTCCTGCACGGCATTGAGGCCGAGCACCTTGGCCAGCAGGACAGGGCCAAAGCCGGCCACCGTAGCCCTGACAGGCGCACAGCTGCCCGTGTCACCGAGAGACAGAAACTCGACCGGAGCGGCCTCACCGTCCCAGTCCTGACCTATAGATACTGTGCGAGCGCTGAGCTTATCCGACGCCGTGCCAGCGCTAGCGAGACCTGATAGGTCGCCCTTGATATCCGCAGCGAAAACCGGAACGCCAGCGGCGCTGATCTGCTCGGCTAAGAGTTGCAGGGTCTTCGTCTTACCTGTGCCTGTAGCGCCGCAGACCATGCCGTGCCGGTTGAGCATACGGATCGGCATCGATATCTGAGCACTCGGCACGGGCTGGCCATCCGCCAGCAGCGTGCCTAGGGCTATCGTCGGCTCGTCGAAACGGTACCCGTCGGCGATTTTTGTAGTCATGTGATTAGTCCTCACTCTCTCAGGGTTCGTCCCTGCGCGTATAGATATAGTCTCACGTCTCCGCTAGCCAGTCAAGAAATGTGCAATCTGATTGAGCGATTCCTATTCTAAGATTTCTCTTAGTATTCTCTCAGGGTTCTAGAATTACGGAAAACCTCAGAACCGCTTAGCCGCTTAGAACCGCTTAGCCGCTTAGAACCGCTTAGCCGCTTCAATTAGATCCGCTTGGGTCGCCTTTTTGTCCCGCAAAATTTTCATAACGTGCGTGTCGATAGTCCCCTTGGCTATCAAATGTTGTATAGTGACCCGATTCTTCTGACCCTGCCGGTGTAACCTGGCGTTAGTTTGTTGGTATGCTTCCAAGTCCCATATCGGCCCGAACCAGATGAGTCGCGAACCGCCTTGCTGCAGATTTAGTCCGTGGCCAGCGCTTGCCGGGTGAATCAAGCCTACGGAAATGTCTCCACCGTTCCACCGCTTAAAGTCGTTGGGTTTTTTCAACTCCACAGCATCTGGGAACCGCTTAGAGATTCTATCGCGCTCGTGTTGGAACCAATACGCGACCAACGTAGGTTGGCCATTGGCCCCCTCGAGGGCCTCCCCCAGAGGGTCTAGTTTTGCAGAATGCACCTCCAGGGGGTGACCCCCAGGGTCATAAACCGCGCCGGAGGCAAGCTGGAGGAGCTTGTTCGCAAGCACCGCCGCGTTGGAGGCATCCACCACCCCTCCAGGGGCGAGTTCAGCAAAAAACTCCTTCTTAAGCTCCTGGTAGAGCCGCTTAGCCTTGGGGGGTAATTCGACCTCAATGTTTTGGACAACCTTCTCCGGGAGGTCTAGATGGTCGACCGCTCCCATCGAGATAGTAATATCCTCGATCCGTCCATAAATCCGCTCGGCTGCGCCGGGGAGAAGCTTGTAGCTGTAAACAACGTGCCCGTTGGTCTTGTCCGGGCGAAAGTAGTTGGTTCGGTAATGCCCTATCCTCTTGCCTAACCGCTCGCCCTGGTCCAGGAGGTAGAACTGGCTCCACAAATCCATCAGGGACTTAGGGGCAGGGGTCCCCGTGAGCCCTATCACCCGGTTAACGTTGCCCCTGACCGCTGCAACCGCTTTCGTGCGTGTAGCACGATGCGACTTGAACGAGGACAACTCATCCAGTACCAGGGTGTCAAAATCAAATTTAAAGTTCTGCACCAGCCAGGCCAGGTTATCCCTGCCGATCACCCAGATATCCCCAGGGGCGTTCAGCGCGGCCTCCCTTTGTTTAGGAGTGCCCACCACCTTATTCACCCGCAGGTGGCTTGTGTGCGGCCAGGACGCGGCCTCCTCTGCCCACACCAGCTCCGCTACCCGCTTAGGGGCGACTACCAGAACCTTCTCCGACTCAAAACGGTCGTATATGAGCTGCTCAATTGCGGTAAGCGTGGAGATGGTCTTGCCGAGACCCATGTCCAGGAATAACGCCGCTTCCGGATGGTCAAGGATGAACTCAACTGCTGCCCACTGGTAGTCGTGCAATTTCCTCAAGGATTCCCTCTATCTGGTCAGGGCTGTCGAGTACGAACGAGGGATAGCCTAGCATGTTCAACTGCTCGAGCCGGTACACCTGCTGCGCCCGCGGCTTTTCACCAGGCGCTTTAACCTCCACAAACCCGCACCTCCCTGCGGGTAGCAAGACTATCCGGTCTGGCACACCGCGAGTCCCAGGAGCAGACCACTTGTAGCACAAACCGCCTCTGTCTAGTACTGCCTGGCGTAAGGCTTTCTCTACCGCACTTTCAGACATTTTGTTGGTGGCACGCCGCATAGAGACAGCATACCGGGGGTGGACAAGCTCTGGGCGACTTATAGGCCGCTTGTCCCGAATTCAACTAAGTCTCTTGATATCAAGAGGACAAGCTGGACAAGCTTGGACAAGCTCAAAACGAGCTTGTCCACCCTGTTTCCCCTAGTCAGCCAGGGTTTAGGGACAAGTGGACAAGATATTACTCTAAAGTATTATATGTATATATAGGGGGTAGGGAGGGACTCCGCGTAGCAAAACGGGGGTCACACAGCTTCAGCTGAAAAAGTTTGAGCCGTTTTCTTGTCCGCTTGTCCACTAAATCGCGCTGACTAGGGGTTTTGTCCAAAAATTAGTGGACAAGCTCCAAAAGCTTGTCCCAAAGCTTGTCCCAAAACGCCCTTCATTCCTTACGCGACTAGGGGTTTTGCCCGGGACAACCTCGGGGCAAGCTTGTCCACCCCCGGTCAGCCGATAACCTCGTCCTCTGGGGCCATCCCGGCCAAGTACTCGGCTGCTTCCCGTCGAGTAGGAAACGCTGGCAGCGAGAGGGAGTTCTCCACTTCTCGCTGCCACGGTAGGCGAGCTTCCCACCTGATAATAAAGCGCACCCGCATACCGGCGAGGTAGGGGAGCGGGGCCTTCCGCACATACCCAAACTGTAGCCCCGTACATCGATCCTGCACGAGCCCATCTTCCCTGATGATATAGCTGGTAGTCATTGGTCTTAACCTTCCCGAGGGGCTATCCCCTCAATCGTTGCCTACCATCCATACTCTCACGCATACGTACGAGAGTCCACATATCGCTCAATCAAATTGCGCGTTTCTTGACTCCCCAGCCCACCCTGGTAGGGTAGAACCCAGATCGAGGGAAACGCCCTCGCAGACAGATCAACCGAAAGGATAAGGCAATGGCCAATACAACCCGGCCTCGGCCACTGGACCCCCGCCGTCCAGATCACAAGAAGCAACAAGACCCCCGTCGTCAGGACCATCGCAGGGTGGACCCACGGAAGGCAGGCAAGTGATTATGTACCCTGCACCAACACCGATGGCCATGACGGACTTCACTCAAGCGAACATGCCAAACGCATCGTTCCATGGGTTCAACTGCCAAGGCGCGCTGTTCACTCAAGCGAACATCCCCGGGGCGAAGTTCCACGATTCTAAGATCACGGGGGCCAATTTTTTCCGGGCGGTCATGTTCCGCGCTGACCTGGCGCGTACCGAGGCCCAAGGAGTTAACTTTGGCGAGGCTGACCTCCGTGGCGCCAACTTCAGAGAGGCTGACCTCCGTGGCGCTAACTTCGTAGGGGCTAACCTTCGGGGCGCTAACTTCGATGGGGCCGACATCCGGGGGGCTAACTTCACGTTTGCTCAGGTGGACCGCAGGGCCCTCAAGCAAGCTATCCGCACCGACAAGCAAATGCGTAAGGCGCAGGACGGAGGGCCTAAGCTTTTCTGGGTGGCGAGCTTCTGATATGAGCTACGGGTTCAAGAAGCGCCTCCGGGGCGGGGAGGAACAACTGTGATAGTCCCTGGAACACCCCAAGAGAAGTTCGCTGTCTGCATGGCCTTGGTCGCGATACTGCTGTTCATAACAGCTGCTGAGCTGACGATCAGCTTGGGAGCAAAGTTCGTGCTCAACCTTGTAGCATCCTACGCTGCAGGCGCGGCCATCCTTACTTACGTTAAAGAGAGGAAGAAATGAGTACAACTAAGTCCGTCCTGACCCTAGCGGCGATGATTTTGTTCGCGGTCGTTGGTGGCACCGCCGCCGTCCTGTTCCTGTTCGAGATGCTGAGCTGGGCGAGCCTAGCTTTGTGGACGGCCCGCGTGTTCGCGATCTTGCTGCTGGCTGTGATTGGGCTCACGGTGGTCGCGGTCGTTGATGCCACGATTAAGGAGAACAAGAAGTGAAAGGAGAGGATTATATGGAGCTCTCTGAAAAGATAGAGCTAGTCCCCAGAGGGGCGTGGCTGGCCACGCTACGTCACTCGGTTAACGCCACCCAACAAGACGTGGCCGAGTGGCTAGACATCCGGCTCGATACGTGGGTCAAGTGGGAGAACTGCACCAATTACCGGGTGCTCAACGGGGGTTGCAAGATCAGGGCCCCGAAAGACACGGGCTGGATTTTGAAACGGTTCGAGGACATCGAGGACTTGTCTTCCAAGATGCAGGACTGGTGCTACCAACAGCTTCTTGCAAACGACGGCGCGCTTAAGGTGCCGGAGAACGCGAAGGACTTCCGCATTAACTGGCCGGAGTGGTACGAGGCGGGTGCTTCCTTGGAGATGTTCCGGGGTGCGGCTGGCCGTGCTGCCAACTCATACCACCGCACGACTGGGAATTACGCGGAGCTGTACTCATGAAAACTTTTCACAACCTTGACAGTATCGAGGGCTGTTTGAAGACGGCGCGCATTGCGATGAACGCGGCCAGGGAACTGGCGGAGGCTCCAGGAGCTGAATCCGACCTGGATGTGAAAGTGGGCATTCATGTGGTGCAAGGCGACTTGTTCCGCCTGCTGTCCAAGGTTAAACATTTAACGAAAGGGCATGAAGAGGAGAGTGGAGAACTGGTTCAAGAGGAGGCCCCGGAATGATCCGGATAGACGAGATTAAGGTTCCTGACCGTCAGCTGGGCCACGCCCTCGCTGAAACCCAGGAGCGGTGTTCCGAGGCGTTTAGCGCACTGGAGGACGCGATTATCCTCCTCGATAGGTACACAAAGGATGTGCAGATCGTTAAGGATGTCGTGTTCTTATCGAACGCCCTGGTGGACATCCAGGACGCGTGTGATCGAGTTCGATCTGACTCGGGCTATCTTAGCGAGATGATTGGCGGGGAAGTCGGGTTCCCTGAAGGAGGCTACTATGGCGAAGAGTAAACAACAACGACTGCAAAACAGCCTGCAGACCTTTGTGTGGGAGGAGTACGACAGCGTGCTCCATACTTGGGTAGAGGTGGAGGGCCAGCTGTGGTGTTGGGAGAGCGGCGAGTGGGCCAAGACCCCTAGGCGTCGTAAGGCGTGGGTGACCCCCACCTCCGATACCCCGAACAATGACGACCTCCTGGTGCTGCTCCAGGGCGGCGAGTTCGACGGCAAGGCTAACAACAAGGTTTATAGCTGGACCCCGGTAGGGGCTTACAGACGGAAGGCGGCGTGATGTTCACGAAACGTAGTCTCGTCCGGGTTGTCGATGACCTGGAGGGCCTCGTGGATGAACTCGGGAAGATCGAGGATGACCTGCGAGAAATTGAGCGGTTCCCAGAAGCTAACGTCCTCCGAAACACCCGACATGAGCTAGACTCACGGGCTAGAGACCTAGATAACTTGCTGACAGGGCTCTATATCGAGTGGGCTAGGCGGAGCGAAGATGGCTGATACACCAGATGACGCTTGTCTTGGTGGGGTGTTGCATAACCCCTGGGAGAGCCAAGAGGCTGATCAAGGGGAGCAGTGGCCCAGTATAGATTACCTCGACCCCTTAATGTTCCAGGATGCACTTGCTTGGTGGGTGCGGGAGCACCCCGAAGATGAGATGCCGCTGAGAGATAACTGGCGGCTCCAATACTTCGTAGAGGAGTACGCAAAGTTTTGGGGCCATACCCCGCTTTGAGCGGGTACCAAAGAAGGAGAACAAGAAATGAAGAATCTAAGCGAGTGGTGGCTGGACCGGGTTGCAGATGAAATCGACGCAACTCTACCCAAAGCCGCTGAGTACGGGTCTAACGAGCTGGTAGACCTTGGCCGTACCCTGGCAAGGGCCTCGGGCCGAGAGGGTCTCAGTGACGCGCAGGCGGCTGAATTGGCTATCTTTTTCTACGCTCGTGGCAAGATGGCACGCTGGGATGCAGCGGTTGCCAGGGGGGACGCCGTGAGCGACGACACCATACACGACCTTGGTGTGTACACGAAAATGGTCCAGCGACTCCGAGAAGACGGAGTTTGGCCGGGGGAGGTGTGACATGGCGGCAGATTCTGGGGAGAGGATACGTGACGAAGATTTCGACTTCAACGAACAGGTTTTTGATGTAGCAGAGCACCTTGTCAAGGAGCTGCCGGGAACAAGGTTAGATCCTGTAGACTCTGACAGTGCGAGGTTCAGTCTCTCTGTGGACTGCGAGCACCTTACCGCCGCCAAAATCGACGCGGGGTTAATGAATAACGGTAAGATCGATGTGGTGGCGTATTACACAGGGTTCGAGATGAACACTGTGGACTTGGGGTCCTGCTGGGTGCCTGCTAGTAGCCCAAGCTACGTGATCCAGGCCGCCACATCGTTCTATTACGTGATCAAGGGAGACGATGACCGAATCTCTCTGTGTGTGCATGATACGCACACATGGCTACGGAGTCTCGGATTTTGCTTCTTACCTGACCCTGACTGGGAGAGTAGATCAGGCACGGCCACCATAGAGGGTGTCGATTTCACGGCCATCCTCAAACCGGACAGCTTGGTTCTGAAACACCTCGAGAATGACGGGCTTATGAAAAGCGTAGGTGAGTGGCCTTGGTATCCCTATCCTCGGCGTAACAGAGTGCTTGCGCAGCTTGCCATGCGGCAGTATATAGATGCCCGCAGGAACACTGATGCTGAATCTAATTAAGTACCAAGGGCTGTTATACGGGTGCCAAGCGGTGCATGAGGACGAGACTGTACTTGTACTTGTTAGAGGGAGGTCTACTTTGTTGGCCTCCCTCCCACCCTCAACTTTGACCTTGGAGCTTAGGCGCGAGGGAGAACTTGTAGCTGAACTCAACTACAAACCCGGCAAGGTGAACCTAAGCCAAGCCGTAGACCAAATCGTAAGGAGCGTTTAGATGAATATGCTTAAACTGGCAGAGCACCTAGGTTCTGCTTTGGGGCTACCCGTTGATCGACGATGCGCCTCCGCACACCACATCCGTTGGTACTTGGACGATTTCGATTTCCTCCCAGACGCGCAGCTGTCTGTAGGGGAGAGCGAGGACGGGGGGATGAATATCCGGCTCGACACCTTGGGCGCAGAGCTAGCTTTCGCGCGGGTGTATCTGGCCCCCGATGAGGTGACAGCTGACGCTGTCACTGATGCGGCGCGCGCGGTACTACACACAGCAGACTTGCTCGAGGATCGACGGCGCAGGACCTATGCTCAGGTGCTGAATCACTTACCTTCACCGTGGGAGTACGCTGAGTCCCGTCACGGCAAGGTATGGGGTGGGTATTACCTGCATCATGCGTACGGCCAGCTTCGGTTTTTTGATGGGCCCCGCGAGGGGAGCGATCGAGTCTATGTGTGGTCACTGGACCTGCCTTGGGAGTGCCTGCTTGAGCGGGTCAACGCGGCAGCAAAACACCGCCCACAAAACTACGTAGAATCTCTTGTGTACAAGGAGTTGATTCGCTCGGGGCGGACCCTCACAAGTTTTGCGCCCGATGGTAGCTGGGCGGAGTACCGTAAGGGTGCGTACGATGACGAGGGGGGCTGGTTGGGCCGTGAGACGGTGTTTTTCTCCCATGACTTGGGCGGTACGTATAAGCACACTATCTACGCCCCTGACCACGATATAAACGTCACCCGCCAGGAGGACTTGGCCGACAGGGGGCGTTTTGTGAAGTTCTCTAAGGCTTGGCAGGACTTTGTAGCCGCCCTTAAGGTCCAGCAGGAGAAGCGAGCGGAAATCATGGAGAGCGAAGAAGGACTGCAGGACGAGTGAGCACGCATACACAGCATTTAGTGGACTGGGTGGAATCGATTCTGGAGGGGGATTTGTCTTGGCAGGGGGACGCTTTGTGCGCCCAGACGGACCCGGACGCGTTCTTTCCCGAGGTCGGGGACGACACGTACTTAGCTAAGTGCGTGTGCAGGAACTGCCCGGTGAGAGAAGAGTGTCTCGATTTCGCCCTGGAACATAACGAGACTATAGGAATTTGGGGCGGGAAGAGCGCTAAGGAGCGATATTGGATGAAACGGAAAGCTAAGGAGATCGGGTAATGTTATTAAGGTCAGGGAGAGTAGAGCAGGAAGTCAAAGCGACCTTGCTCGAACTTGGGTGGCGCGAGCGTAATGGGGGCTATGAGTTGCCTGATGTCGCTGTTATCAAGCGTCCTTATTATGACGTACCCGGTGACTACTCCATTGAAGCTCGCCTCCTTGCGCCTTGGCCAGGGGGTATGTTCGCCCCCATAACGTGGGTCCATTTGCACGCCTCAGACTGCAGAGTTAGGCAGAAGGTCAGGGACCTACACGACCAGATACAGTCCTACGAAAGCCAGCGAGTGTTTGTTGAGCGTTTCTGGGGCCTGTTGCTGGCGGCGGGGTTCCGGCATTATGGTGGGGACGAGTTCCTGTATGTGCCGGACCAGAAGAATTTTAAAACGTTCGTTAGCTTCACAAACTACAACGAGGTCCGCATGAACGTAGAAGACGCGCTCGGTAACGATCTATGCGAGGTCATCCTCACATTTGAAGGACTGTCTGATGCCAGGAAGCTAGTCAAAATGGCTAACCTCTGGGGCGCTAATCTGTCTCTGGATACGTAATCGCTCACTCTGATTGAGCGATCCGATGTCGTAGCTTGCCCTGCTACGGTGCCGCCGCTACAGTGGATACCAGATCGAGGGAGGCGCCCTCGCAGGAAGGATTCAGAACATGGGAAACCGTTCACACCCCTTGTGTTGGGACGGGGAGCAGTACTTACACATAGAGTGTGTCAGGCCGTCTGGGCATAGCTGCGTTGAGTGCGGTGAACCAGCAGGCACTCTTTGGGGTCGGTACTGGTGCCCCGACTGCGACGTGAACCGGCTAGACAAGGTGGCCGCAACGCTCGAGGAGATTAAACTTTCGCTCGGCGAGAAGGAGGGCTGAAATGCTTTACCGAGCGTATGACCATCTGAAGAACCTCGAGTACAAGAAGGTACCCTGCGGCCCTAAGCCCTATTTGGAAAGCCACGACTTCCGGGAGGGGCCCCTGGAAGAGGGCGACTAGTGCAACTAACACCAGACGAAACACACAAATGGAAGGCAGTAAAGTGAAAAAACAAGGATTCGAGTTACTAGCAGAGGCGTTCAGCAAGGCAGCAGAGGCGATGCATGCGTTCTCCCAAGATGTGCCGGGGGTCGTCGAGGTTAATACAGATGACTTGCGGACGACGATTGAACCCAAGGCCGATCCTGAGTGCACGCTTGCAGAGCTGAGGCAGGCGTTCAAGGACGTCCGGGACGCCCACAGCATTGGCGAGGTCAGGGGCCTCTTGGAGCAGCTCGGGGTGAAGAAGCTCACAGATCTATCAGAGGACAAGTGGGACGAAGCACTGGCGGCTGCTAAGGCGCGGTTGAAGTGAGGATAGACAAACCCCTCCCGCTGGGGCCTGTTGAGGCCCTGAACCTTTTTCTAGAGACGCATGAGTTTGAGGCCACAGGGCCTAATCTGTGGGTGAAGAACGAGCTAGTCCCTCCACTGTTACCCTTGTTTACCGTACCCCCTATGACCATCCACTACCACATAGAGGCCCCCGAGGATTTCCCGTTGAAAGACCGGGTAGAATTCTCTGTATGGGTCACAGGGGTAGGAAGGGTGTATCGTTTCCACCCGAGGGCAGAGAACATAGAGAGCCACTACCAGAATTATAGGAATTACCACCGTGACTGATCATGCTAAACTCAGCCCCTCTGGGGCGCATCGTTGGTTGCATTGTACGGCCAGCGTAGATGAGGAGGCTAAGCTTCCCGACCGAGAGAGTGGGGCCGCTGCTGAAGGCACAGCTGCGCACGAGTTGGCCGAGTTCAAGCTGCTTCGGCGCTTCGGCAGGGTCGACGCCGATCACCTCGAGCCAGAGTCTAAATACAAGAACGACGACATGGAAAAGCATACGGACGACTATGTGGACTTTGTGTGCTGGGCTTTCGACGAGGCCGCGAAGATAAGCTTTGACGCTGAGCTGCTGGTTGAGATGCGGTTGAACTTGTCCCGGTGGATTCCTGGAGGGTTTGGCACTGGAGACGCGGTGATTGTTGCCGATGATACGGCGCACATCATCGACCTGAAGTACGGCCAGGGGGTGCTCGTCCATGCCGATGAGAACCCGCAGCTGATGATCTACGCGGCAGGTATGCTGGACGCTTTTGACGGCTTGTATGATATCCACAAGGTCAAGATGACTGTATATCAGCCCCGGCGGGGCAACATCGATACTTGGGAGACCACGGCAGATGCTATCTATGAGTGGATGCTGAACGATGTCGAAACCACAGCTAAGAACATCGCCGAGGGTTGTGTCGAGTTCCAGGCGGGCGACTGGTGTCGGTTTTGCAAGCTGGCACCTACTTGCCGGGCGCGGGCCGAGGCGCAACTGAAAGTAGCCAAGAACGAGTTCAAGACCCCCGCCGAATTGGACGATGACGAGTTGTTGGCCCTGTTCCCGAAGATGGATGGCCTGATTGAGTGGGCCAAGGCTGTGCAGCACCGGGCCACAGAGCTGGCCATGGAGCGTCGAGAAGCGCCGCCAGGGTATAAGTTCGTCCAGTCCCGTACTCTACGTAAGTATGTGGACGAGCAGGCCGTGGCAGAAACACTGGCTAAGTACGGCCATACCGACGACATATATGATAAGAAGCTCATCGGGGTCTCCAAGTTAGAGAAGCTTCTTGGGAAGAAGCAGTTCTCGGAGATTCTTGGAGACCTCGTAATAAAGCCAGAGGGCGCGCCCAAGCTCGTGCCCGAAGGGGACCGACGTAAGTCGGTTCAAATCAAATCAGCCAAAGATGATTTTGACCAAGTGAAGGAGTAAACATGGCTGAACTAAACAATCGAATCACTACCGGGAAGGTAAGATTCTCCTACCCGTATCTGTTCGAGCCGAACAAGCGCGGTAAGTATTCAATCTCGATCCTCATCGACAAGGAAGACAAGAAGACGCTTAAGGCCATCGAGGCCGCCATTGAGGCCGCCATCGAGCTGGACGGCGGCACCAAGCTGGGCAAGGCCGCCAAGTCTCGCAAGGGGCTTAAGCTGCCGCTGCGCGACGGTGATCTGGAACGCGATGACGAGGCGTACGAGGGCATGATGTTCATTAATGCCAACTCGAACACCCCGCCGCAGGTGGTGGACCGCAAGGTGCAACAAGTTATCGATCCTGAGCTGGTGTGGCCAGGCTGTTATGGGTTTGTGTCACTCACGTTCTACGCCTACGATTTCGAGGGCACCAAGGGCATCGCCGCTGGCCTGAACAATGTGCAAACGCTCAGTAAGGGTGAGCGAATCGACAATCGCGTGTCCGCCAGCGCTGACTTTGTGGTATTCTCAGACGAGGATGACGACGAGGATGAGAATATCATCTGAGCAGTCATCCGGCCCCTCCATAGGGCTCGCAGCAAGCAAAATTCGCGAGTCTAGATAACTGAATAGCCCCCTGCCAGCTCCTTTCTGTTGTTATCCTTTATGAAACTGGCAGGGGGCCTCTTAATCAGAACTCAAGGGAGAATATGAAAACCCTAAGCATTGATATTGAAACTTACAGCGGAGCAGACCTCCCCACAGTCGGGGCGTATCGGTACACGCTAGACCCAGACTTCCGCATTCTTCTGTTCGCGTACTCAATAGACGAGGGCCCCGTCCAGGTAGTAGACCTGGCCCAGGGCGAGCAGCTACCCGAAGAGGTTCGTGACGCGCTTACGGACCCGTCCGTCGTTAAGTGGGCCTATAACGCCCAGTTCGAGCGTGTGTGCATCTCCCGCTGGCTCAAGCTCAAAGACCAAGAGTTCTTAGACCCCCGACAATGGCGGTGCTCCATGGTCTTGGCCGGGTACCTGGGCCTGCCGATGCAGCTGGAAGCTGTGGGTAAAGCCCTCGGGCTAGAGCAACAGAAGCTAGCCTCCGGCAAGTCCCTCATCCGCTACTGGTGTCAGCCCTGCAAGCCCACCAAAGCTAACGGGGGCCGAACTGTCAACCTCCCAGTGCACGATCCAGAGAAGTGGGAAGAATTCAAGGAATACAACAAGCGAGACGTCGAGGTGGAGCTGGCTATCAAGTCTCGCTGTGCCCGCATCCAACCCCCAGATTGGCTGTGGGAAGAGTATGCGACTGATCAACGGATCAATGACAACGGCATGGGCGTGGATTATGAACTGGTGGCTGGAGCTATCCATGTAGACGAGGTCTACCGCCGCAAGGTCAGGGGCGAACTTGACGCTATCACGGGGCTAGAGAACTCAAATTCCGTGGTCCAGCTTCAGAGTTGGCTCAACGACCACGGGTGCCCAATTGAGTCTATGCGCAAGGACGCTGTAGCCGACGCCCTCGAACAAGCGGAGGGCGAGGCCAAGAGAGTTCTGGAGCTACGCGCAGAACTCGGCAAGACCAGCACCAAGAAGTACAACCGTATGCAGTCAACGGTTACCGCTTCAGACCGAATTCACGGCCTCACCCAGTTCTACGGGGCCAACCGGACGGGACGATGGGCGGGCCGCTTGGTGCAGGTACAAAACCTGCCGAGGAACTACCTGCCCGACCTAGACCTAGCCCGAGAACTGGTGAAGAACAAAGATGTGGAGACACTGGACCTGCTGTACGGAAACGTGCCAGACACGCTTAGTCAGCTGATTCGCACAGCGTTCGTGCCTACCTACGGTCACAAGTTCCTTGTAGCTGACTTCTCGGCTATTGAGGCCCGAGTGCTGGCCTGGCTGGCGGACGAACAGGTGCCGCTCCAAGCTTTCGCCGACGGCAAGGACATTTACTGCGAGGTGGCCTCCGCCATGTTCGGGGTGCCCGTGGAGAAGCACGGCGAGAACAGCGAACTCCGACAGAAAGGGAAGGTCGCTACACTGGCCTGTGGGTATCAGGGGTCGGTTGGAGCGTTGAAGGCTATGGGTGCCGACCGTATGGGGCTCGACGAGGACGAGATGAAGCGGATCGTAGACGCCTGGCGAACCGCGAACCCCAAGATCGTGAACATGTGGTGGTCGATTAACCGTGCCGCCCTAGACGCGATCCAAGGCAAGGCCACCAAGGTTGGCAAGTGTACGATAGGAAAACGCTCAGGAGCGATGTTCATTTCTTTACCCTCGGGCAGGGAGCTGTACTATCCTGGAGTAGCCGAAGGGACCAACCGATTCGGCGGCGAGTCCATCACCTACATGGGGGTGGGCGACACGAACAAATGGGAACGTTTAGAGACTTACGGGGGCAAGTTGACCGAAAACATCACTCAGGCCGTGGCCCGCGATATCTTGGCCTACGCTATGTCGAATGTTGAAGAACGCTGCCCCATCGTGGCCCACGTGCACGACGAAGTTATTTTGGAGGCGCCCAAAGAGAACGCCGACGAGTCTGAGCTAAACACCATATGCGATGTTATGTCGGAGACGCCTGACTGGGCGGAGGGTCTGCCGCTAGCAGCGGAAGGGTTCATCTCCGACTATTACAAGAAGGATTAAGATGCAGGAGCTTAAGATTGCTACCGGGGGTAGTCGTACCTCTACTAAGTGGAAGAACGAACGGGTCACTTGGGCCGACTTGATCGAGCGCCTGCAAACGCCTACCCGCACCCCGGAATCTGTTGCTGAGTTCTGGCAGATGAGCAAGCCGCAACAAGACTCACTTAAAGACGTAGGCGGGTTCGTTGGGGGCCACCTCCGTGAAGGCAAACGCCGCCACGGTCACGTCCTCAGTCGGTCTATTATCGCCTTGGACGCGGACGAGGTGCGGGATGTGAATGACTTCTTACTATCCGTTATTGAGGAGCTAGACTGCGCGTTCGTAGCCCACTCCACTCGGAAGCATACCCCGGAGAACCCTAGACTCCGGGTGTTTATACCGCTCGCCCGCGACGTGACCGCCGATGAGTACGAGGCCGTGGCCAGGATGATCGTAGCCCGGATCGGCTCAGAGCCTTTCGACCGCACCACATTCGACCCGACCAGACTAATGTACTGGCCGTCTGTCAGCCGAGACGGCGAATACCTGTTCGAGCGGGTCAAGGGCAAGCCGTTGAACCCAGATCGGTACCTCGCTCTATACGACGACCCCACCGATGTGAGCACGTGGCCCACGTTCGGCGAGGAGGTGGAGCGCAAGAGCAACAGGAAGATAGGCGACCCCACGGAAAAGCCCGGGCTCGTGGGGGCGTTCTGCCGGGCCTACCCGATCACGGAGGCTATAGAAACCTTCCTGAGTGACGTGTACACGCCCGCCGATGAGGGGCGGTACACCTACAAGGGCGGGCAGTCCTCCAACGGGCTCGTGGTGTATGACAGTGACCACATCGCGTTCTCTAATCACGCCACAGACCCGGCGTGTGGCCACGGATACAACGCCTTCGACTTGGTCCGCGTGCACTTGTTCGGCGACCGGGACAAGGACACTCCCCCAGACACACGGATTAACGCGCTCCCGTCATATAAGGCGATGATGGAGCTGGCCAGGACCGACGAAACCACTAAGCTCCACATTCACCGCGACACCGAGGCTGCGGAGGACTTCACGCCTATCACCGATGAGAATTGGCAGGCCAAACTGGAGGTGGACAAGAACGGCATTATCTCGGACAGCATCCCTAACCAGGTGCTCATTCTCCGCAATGACAAGGGCCTTAAGGAAATACGGTTCAACGAGTTCGCTCAGCGTATCGAAGTGAGGGACAACACAGAACTGCCGTGGCGACAGAACAAATCCGGCTGGTCGGACAGCGACGACTCAAACCTCCGGGAGTACTTGCAGCGGAAGTACGGCATATATTCTCCGAACCGGACTCGCGACGCCCTGATCGTCGCAGCGCTCCAGAACGGCTATCACCCGTGGCGGGAGTACCTTGCCGCGTTGCCCGAGTGGGACGGCGAGGAACGGATCGATACCGTCACCCAGGACTACCTCGGCTCAGAGGACAACCCGTTCGTTAGAGCCATCAACCGGATCATGTTTGTAGCTTTAGTAGCTCGTATTCTCAAGCCTGGTACCAAGTATGACCTAACCCCCGTGTGGCAGGGGCCGCAAGGTATCGGCAAGTCGATGTTGGCTTACCGGCTGTCAGCAGGGTTAGGATTCACAGACACCATCACTATGGCAGATATGCACGACAAGGCAGCCGCGGAGAAGCTGATAGGCAACGCCATCGCTGAGATCGGCGAGCTCGGCGGCAAGCGAAAGGTGGATGTGGACCTAATCAAGGCGTTCGTGTCCCGCACCTCCGACAAGTACCGCCCGCCATACGGCAAGGTGGTCGAGGAGTTCCCTCGGCAGTGCATCATGATAGCCACTACTAACGACGCTGATGGTTTCCTTCGGGACGCCAGCGGCAACCGACGGTTCGCGCCTATCTACTGCACCGGAGAAGGCCCATTCAAGCCGTGGGACCTAGACAAGGCTACAGTGGACCAGATGTGGGCAGAGGCTTTAGTGGCGCATGCCGGAGGACAACAATTGTACTTGACCGGGGGAGCGGCAGAGCTAGGCCGGGAGATACAGCAGACTGTGATCGAGGTGGACGACCGCACCGGGATCGTCCAGGAGTATCTTGAGACGCCGCTGCCACGCAACTGGGACCGGATGGACACCGCAGACCGACGATCGTTCCTCGCCGACCCCAACGGGTACACGAGGGATAACGGCAAGAAGCGGGTGCTCAGGGACTATGTTTCCTACCTGGAAATCTGGGTCGAGTGTTTTGGCAACACTCCGAGTAGCTTGACTAAACAGGAGAGCTACGCCCTGCGGGGCATCCTGGCCAGCCTTGTCGGATGGGAGCAGACCAAGGACAGAGTGCACCGGGGGGTCTATGGCCGCCAACGGGTATGGAAAAGAACGAGCTGAAAGGGAATTATGTCACGAACGATAACGGAGGAAGCTGTTAACGCTTCGGTCGTCAACACTATTATCGGGTTCGTTGCGGACGCTTTGCGTCTGCTTGAACTGGACGACGAATACGCACTGAATCTGATGAAGGTCGTGGATAGGCTAAACGAATTGTCTATCTCGCCGCGAAATGTTCGTGACGAGAAAACAAAAGACGCCCTGCAGAGGCTGGGGACGGCCAAGCTTTATGCCGCCCGCGCTGCGCTAATTGAGTTAGAGAGCAACCTTGCGGGCGTAGACGACCGCCCCCTAGTTTCAACCGCCCTCGCGCGGGTAGAGGAGGCGCTGGAAAACACCTACACGAGGTCGGGCTACTCCCTCAAGCGGCAAGCGCTCCTTTGGGCGGAGGCGTTATCCGACGTAGATGAAGAGGTGATGGGGTAGAATGGAGGGCATGAAACAAGATCTGTGGGAGTTACTTAGTCAAGCGGACAGGGTCAAGAAGGCAGTCGAAGACGCCATAACGGAACTCGACAAGAGTCCCGCATGGGACCCGTCCATCTTAGACAAACTGGGCGCGCTGCGAGATGTGGCTTATGACCGGTGGAAAACCATGTGAAAAATATAAACCCCCTGTCGCATAAGGCAGGGGGTTTATATTTTGTCCAAAGGGTTTAGTCGGCCCACGTCCTTTCAGGGGCGCCGTCTCCCCGAGAAGTGTTAGTGTGGACTGCGGCCATACCGGGCACTAGGAAAGCGCCAACGAGAGCAGTCCACAACGGGACAGCGTTCTCGTCTAGGATGCCGTACAGTACCAGCAGCGGGAGCGCGGCAGTAGCGATACCGT
>PDWJ01001026.1_pt1 | contig 36961 bp, 37 predicted proteins | sample 1430881 | NCBI WGS metagenome assembly PDWJ01 (sample SAMN01162460, study PRJNA174530) | Oral metagenome, whole genome shotgun sequencing project. | biome: Marine environment; feature: Marine mammal; material: Swab sample of the gingival sulcus; isolation source: swab sample of gingival sulcus...
TGCGGCTGATACACAAGGGAGTTATTGGGGAATCTGTTGTGATGTGCATTATATCTTTGTGTCTTGGTGTTCGTTGTGGTGAAAAAATAACTTGTTCTGGTTAAACTCTCGAGGTAAAAATCAAACCACAAGGACACGGATCATCCTGTGGCTGATACACAAGGGAGTTATTGGGGAATCTGTTGTGATAAGCACTATATTTTTGTGCCTTGGCGTTCTTTGTGGTGAAAAAACACCTTGTTTCACTTAGGCTCTTGAGGTGAAAATCAAACCACAAGGACACGGATCACCCTGCGGCTGATACACAAGGTAGTTATTGGGGATCTGTTGTGATGTGCATTATACCTTTGTGTCTTGGCATTCTTTGTGGTGAAAAATAGCTTGTTTTGCTTAGATTCTCGATGTAAAAAAACAAACCACAAGGACACGGATCATCCTGCGGCTGATACACAAGGGAGTTATTGGGGAATCTGTTGTGATGTGCATTATATCTTTGTGTCTTGGTGTTCGTCTCTTTGTGGTGAAAAGAATAGCTTGTTTTGCTTAGATTCTCGATGTGAAAGCAAAAACGCCCACCCGAAAAGGATGAGCGTTTCTATATTCATTGTGGAGCAGGCTATTGAAATGCCTCCATCATTTTTTCTACTTCTTTTGGATCCAAATCCTTCATGCCTTCCAGCATTTTCTCCAATTCTTCTGTATCGACATTTTTCAACCCTTCCAAATCCTTCTGGATGCTTTCCATGTCTCCTTCCAAACCTTCCATGAATCCTTCCTTCTCCATGTCGTCAAATCCATTCATCATATTTCCAATAGCAGAATCTTCCATCATTTTTTTTGAGAATTCCTTTGCGCTGAGCTTTTTCATTTTCGACAAATCGAAGTCGTTTAATGCCGCTTCACCCTCGGTGATCTTTGTTACCTCAAACGATCCTTTTCCTTCTTCTGCTTGGAACGATCCCTTCATAGGGAAACCAATCATCAATTCTTCAGCTCCTAATTTCTTGAGTTCTTCCATCATTTCCATGTTGACCGTCATTCGGTTCAGCAGAGTTGGGCTTACCCAAATCGTGGCACTTTCCAAATTTTCTACTGGCTCTTTTAACGTATATTCTTCACATGTCAAGCCATTGATTTCTTTGGAATTCCCCGTTTTCTTCACTTTTGAAAAGAACTCGTTTTTCGCTTTTTCCACCTCCTCTTTGGAAGGAAGCTCCTTTTTCATTTCCTCCTTTTCAATTGGCTGTTCCATGTAAATACCCTTGCTTTGGCAGATGGTATAGGTCATATTGTTTTTCATATCCACCATCATTGTCATGTCTACTCCCATAAACAGCTCCAAGGCATCCAAGCGGTATGTCATACGCTCATTTTCAGCGTCCATTGTCACCGAACCTTTGGTGTTTATCCCCATCATTTCAGCTTGGAAGTCAATTTTTCCGACAAATGGTGAAGTATCAGCATCTGCTCCCCCACAACTTGTAACAGTCGCTGCGAGTGCCAACGCGAAAATTCCTGCTATTTTTCTCATTTTTTTGGTTTTTGGTTTGTCAATTGGTGATCGTAGTGATCTGTTTTTCAATAAGCAAAAGTAAGACAGATTCTATGAAAGTTGCATTTCATTCGGACAAGCGCTACTAATGTGTGATAAGTGGTTCGATAATTGTGGGATATCAACACATGAAAATTTTACCGCTTCTATTTATAGTGTTTAGCTTTCATTCCACGGGACAAATAGCTCCTCCTCCCGAGCTTGAATTACCGAGCCCTGAGCCTGTCACGCCTTGGAATGATTCCGTTATTCAATTCATCAATTACGCTGAACCCGAATACCCAGGAGGCATCATCGAACTAAGAAAGCACATTCAATCCTATGATTTCAATCCCGATTGGCTAGATTCTTTCCCGCAAAAACGAGGATACGTATCTTGCATTGTGGAAGCTGACGGTCGATTGATGGATATTAAGGTAGTTCGGGGAATTTCTCCCGAATTGGATGATGTGATGCTACGCATTGTAGAGGAAATGCCCAGATGGATTCCAGCACGCGACAATTATGGACCAGTACGGATGCGTATTCGCTTTCCGATTATATTTACTCGCTCAGAAGAATAACTGAAATTGTTATTTTTGAGTCTCATCAAAACGGAAAGGTATGTTAGTAGGTGCAGCCATCGGTGGCAGTCGTTGGTCGTATCTTTGTTCTTATTCAACAGTAGATGAAAAAAAGAATTCGCAAGACTCCGATAATGTAGACAATGGCAACAAGTAAAAACGCATTTAGCGAAAATCCCGTTTCATTAGTAACAGGAGGCGCCGGGTTTATCGGATCGCACGTAGTTGACGAATTGCTTCGTTTGAAGCATCGTGTCATAGTTCTGGATGATTTATCCGGTGGATTCGAAGCAAATATTCACTCAGCCGCCCTATTTGTCAAAGGTTCCATTACTGATGTCGAGTTAATCAACGCTTTATTCGAGCAACATCAAATTGACTACGTCTATCATCTTGCTGCCTACGCCGCAGAAGGTCTAAGCCATTTTATCCGACGGTTTAACTACGAAAATAATTTGATAGGTAGCATCAACCTGATCAATGCATCGGTAAATCACAAGGTGAAATGCTTCGTATTTACTTCGTCTATTGCCGTTTATGGAAACGCCGTTCCTCCGATGTCTGAAAGAACACAACCCTGTCCTGTCGATCCGTACGGAGTTGCCAAATACGCGGTTGAATTGGATCTAAAAAATGCCCAAGAACTTTTCGGATTAAATTCCATTATCTTCCGACCTCACAACGTGTACGGTTCCCGTCAAAATATTGGCGATAGGTATCGAAACGTGGTTGGTATCTTCATGAATCAACTCCTTCGCAATGAAAAACTGACTGTTTTTGGAGATGGAAATCAAACAAGAGCTTTCACACACATTCGAGATGTTGCGCCCCATATCGCCCGCTCGGTGGAGATCCACGAAGCATACAACGAAACCTTTAACATCGGAAGCGATTCCGTTTTTTCTGTGAACACGCTCGCACAGCTAATTGGTGATGTCATAGATGTACAGCCAGAAATTGAGCATTTGGAAGAGCGTGAAGAAGTAGATCATGCATATGCGGACCATCTCAAATTTGAACGCTTTTTCAATATTCATGAGCACGTTCCACTGCGAGAAGGACTTGAAGAAATGTACGAATGGGTGAAACGCCACGGAGCAAAAGAAAGTGCTTCCTTTAATGGAATTGAAATCGAACAAAATCTTCCCAACTCATGGAAAGCTCAACAATGAATCAGCAACCACTTGTTTCAATCGTGATGGCGGTAAAGGACACAGCTCCTTACCTTCCCGATTGTCTCGACTCTATACTCAACCAAACGTATCAAAATTGGGAATTAATTGCTGTTAATGACCATTCTTCGGATGAAACGCCAGCTATTTTGAAGGCCTATTCGGAGAAAGATTCGCGTGTACGTTACTTCGACAGCAATCGTCCGAAGTTGATTCCTACTTTGCAAGTTGGTTATGCCCACGTCAAAGGAGAGTTGATCAATCGGATGGATTCGGACGATAAAATGCCTTTGGATAAAATTGAAACACTCGTTCGCGAATGGTTAAAATATGGCAAAGGAACCGTGATTGCGGGAGGAACAGAACACTTTGTGGAAGAAGGCGAAGTTGGCGATGGCTTTCTGAAGTATGAGCGCTGGTTGAACGAAGTGGCCCGAACGAGTTCGCATTATCAGGAGATTTACAAAGAGTGTGTGATTCCCTCACATTGCTGGATCATTCACAAAGATGATTTTGACGCTGTTGATGCCTTTCATCCATTGGTTTATCCCGAAGACTACGACTTGTGTTTTCGCTTTTATCGACATGGATTGAACGTTGTTGGAATTGATAAAGTTTTGCATTTTTGGCGCGATCGTTCCAATCGAATTTCGAGGACATGGGACGAATATAAAGACAACCGTTACTTCGACTTAAAGCTACGCTTCTTCTACGAGTTGGATCGCGATACTTCTCGTCCACTTGTACTCTGGGGAGCAGGAAGAAACGGAAAAGACATGGCCCGATTGCTTCAATCTTACAATGATACCTTTCATTGGGTGTGCGACAATGAACGAAAAATTGGGAAAGATATTTACGATGTTCGGATGCAGCACTACTCGATCATTCCAGAACTTGAACGCCCCCAAATTATCCCCGTTGTTTCCTCTCCGGATGGGAAAAAAGAGATTTTAGAACAGTTAACTCAATGGGGCAAAAAACCTGTGGATGATTTTTGGTTCTTTGCATGAAAAATGGGTAACTTTCGTCCAATTATTTTACACAACGACTATGTTTAAGTATCTATTTTTGATTTCTATCCTCGCACTAATTGTCAGTTGTTCCAACGATCAGGAAAAGGATGCAGCCACTTCAAACGAAAGCCAATCAGAACAGAAGGCGGTGAATAAAGAGAGCAATGATAAAGTATATGATGCGAGTTCGGTTCTTTCGCGCTCGGAACAATTCTTCGATTGGTACAATGACAATAGTCGCATGTTGTACAAGATGAGAAGTCAGAGCATTGGCGCGGAAAACGGATATCACGCTCTCGACAAGAAAAAACTCGAAGAGTACATCGATTGGTTGAAAAAAACAGCATTCTTTTCAGAAGGTTTTATTGCAAGTGAATACGATCGGTGGACGACAGAATGTGCTAACAAAATGCGAGAAAAAGCGCGTAAAAAAGAACACTTTGTAGGTCCTCCACCTTGTCTTTTTGAAGGTGATGTTTTCTTCAAGATGCAAGAACGTCCAAGCAAAGAAATGATCGACTCGTTGGAGTATAGTGTGGTAGAGCAAACTGATAGCACAGCACTTGTACGTTTTTCAGAGCGAGGACAGCTTAATTGGGTGAATCAGAATGGGGTGTGGCAAATTGACGCTTGGCCGAAGTAAACTCCTCCATTATAATTACCGCGTCCAAACGATGATCTTTTTATCATCTGAAACGGAAACGAAGGTGTGATTGTTTAGCGGACGAATTTTATTCACGGAGTGTTTGTGTCCTCCTACTTTTAGATCCAATCGTTGCTGAAAATCCAGATCAGGCGTCCAGACTTTAATTGTTTTATCACGGCTTGCCGAAAGAATCGTTTGTCCATCATCGACGGCTTGAATACCATAAACAGCAAAATTATGCGCCGGAACTTCCTTTAGTTGCATCTCTGCAGGGACATCCCACAAACGCAGCATCGCATCTTTCCCGCCTGAAATAAGTTGATTTTCGTGGTGCGGATGATACAGAACGGCTGTTGCTCCCTCCTTGTGTGCCTTGATGGTATGAATCTCATTTAAAAACTCACTTTCAAACACACGGAGCGTTCCATCCTGACATGCCAAGGTAAATTGATTCCCCGATTTGTTTATCGCGATATCACGAATTTTTCCGCAATCTAATGGAAGATAAATCAGTTGATTCAATGTTTGTGCATCCCAGATAGACAAATTTCCATCTGCATCTGCTGCATACCATTGTTGTTTGAACTCGTTAAATGCAAGTGCAAAAATCGCTTTGGTATGTTGCGTGAAAAACTTGACTTCTTTATTCTCGCCTAAATCAAATACATGAATATGACCATTCGAAAGGCCAACTACCAACCTGTTTTGATCCAAGAAGACCAAGGAATAAACGGATTGTTCAAACTGAATCGCGAACTTATCTTGCTCTCCCGTTTTCGGGTTCCATCGAGCTACATGGTTGTCTGCGCTTCCAGTATAAATGAGTCCATCATGACACGCACATGCATAAATAGCTCCTGCGTGTCCTGAAATTTCCTTAAACTTTTTGAAAGAAGACATCGAAGTAGACTATTCCTCTTCGTCCTCCAATTCGAGTTCAGCGTCTTCGTCGTTCACTTGTTTCAAGCGCTCGGCATAATCAGCTGGCATAAAATCAAAGAAAGTATCTCCTCTTAATCCAAGTCGAAGTGTTTCCAAAGGAATCAATTCATGAGGAGCGATATTTCCGAGGTTTACTTCAGGTCCAAACAATTTTACGAACCAAGCTTGTTGCTTCTTGATTGGTGCTTCCCATAGAATATCTTCAGGTTTCACCTTAGAAATGATACGATTGATCAATAGGGTATGTGCCGTTCCATTCGGTCTAAACACTCCTACTGTTCCTGACTCTCTTCCTTCAGCAATTACTTTCCACGAACCCGCTTCCAACTCAGTTGACATCATTCGAACCCATTTTGCAGGGGATACGATGATTCCGGAATCCTTTGATCCCACTTCAGACATTACTGTTCTGTCTTTTGAAAAGCGATTGATCAACTCACATTTTTCATTGTGATCAAGAATGATTGAACCGTCCGACACCTCGCACAAATCCAAACCGTATTTGTCGATTAAGCGGAGGTAATCTTCCGTCATTCCTCTTGCGTGAAAAGCCTCAAACAAGGTCCCACCGAAGTACGGACGAATATCTGCTGACTTATATAAGTTGATTTTCTCTTGAAGGTTTTTGGTTACGTACGACGTTCCAAAACCAAACTTTACAACGTCACAAAGGTGACCTGAACTGCTGATGAAGTCTTCAACCTGTCTAAGGCTGAGACCTTTATCCATCACCATGGTTACTCCTTTGTTTCTAGGTTTCTCCGACCTATCGGGTATGTAGGTTAATTCGAAATTTTTCATCTCACTAATTATCCGCCAAAAGTACAAATTCTGTGACGTTTTTCAACTCTGGGTTGATTTCAAATAGCTCCAAGGCATGTTCGCGATCTCTTTCGATGCACTGTTTGAACAATTCAAGCGCTCCACTTTTCTCCCCTAACTTCCACCACAAGTTAATCTTAAGTAGCGGAATATAAGCGTTATCCGCATCAGTTTCTTCAAATTCATTGAGGAAAGATTTGGCCTCTACAAGTGAAACTGTTTGACTCAATAAATTCACATAATTCATCAAACATTCGGAATCGGTTGGGTCCAATTTCAGTACTAATTGATAGTAATCTGCCGCCAATTCGTATTCTTCGAGCTTCTCATACGCTCCTGCGAGCACATGAAGGATTCCCGCATTTTCTGGTGCTAAATCCGCTGCTTTCTGCAATAAAACCAGTCCTTCTTTGGTTCTTCCTTCTAAATCTTCAACAATTCCGAGCCCCAACCAACCTTCTGGAAGTAAGGGCGCCAACTCTAGACTTTTTTGGTAGAATTTTTTCGCGAGGTCTAATCGTTCAAGTTGCTCATAACTTTCCCCGATGTAACAATATGCCATTGGATCATCTCCGTCCAAGTCAATCGACATTTGAAAGCTTTCAATGGCTTTGGTGTATTTATCCAGTGAAAGATAGGCATTCCCCATGTTGAAGTAAACCGGACCGAAATCGTCATTGATCAAAATACAATAATCGTATGCCCATATTGCTTGTTCGTACTTTTCAACTTTCAGAAAAGCATTTCCCAGATTGTACCACGCCGTGAATGAATATGGATTTTCATCGATAAAATTGGAATAACATTCAATGGATTTCTCGTAGTTTCCGAGTTGATCGTAGCAGAAAGCAATTTCATAAATCGCTCCTTCATTATGCGGGTTCTTCTGAATGGCCTCTTGCAAAACATTCAGCGCTTCATTCCATTGTCCAATATTCTCATATTCAACCGCTAAATCGAGGTATATTTCGTCTCGATCTTCTGGTTCCGCTTGGCTAATGGCTGCTCTGAAATACTTAATGGCATTGTTCGAATCCTTCAGTTGACTAAAAACGGATGCTTTGGTAAGAAGTAACTCAAACGAAGGCATTCCCATTCTTTCAAGCTCACTGAGCAATTGAATCGACTCCTTCAACTTCCCTAATCCAGAGAATGCTTGCGCACGACGCAACTTGAAAAGTCCATTGTATGAAAACTGCGACAATGCTTCATCGCTTGCCAGAATCGCTTTTTGGTATTGCCCACTAATTACGAGATGATCCAATAGAGCTTCCCAACGGTCACTGTCTAAAAAGCCCATCTCGCCCCCATTCAAAAAGGCCTCAAATCGTTTTAAATCTTCCTGTATTCTCCCCTCGTTGTAATCGTCCTCTTCTCCGTCATCGAACATAGGCTACATTTTTTATCTAAGATAAACAATCTGTTCAAGGAAAATGAGCGAACGCAAAAAGATGTTATGAACACGATTTTCACAATCATGCCTCAATCTTTTCAAAAGGTTCTACAAAAGAGTTCTAGTTCGGTGATGAACTTGGCCATACGAATTTACTCATTCCAACAAAGAACAGAATGGGAGAAAGAATCATGAACAACAATTCCCATCCAAAGGAGTTCTTCTTTTCGCGTTTGTGTTTCACTGGGGTTACGGCATCTTCATTTTGAATCGCTTGATTATTGTCGAACCCAATAAATCGAATAGAATCTGAAGGCAAATTGAAATAATATTCTTCATCAAGAACTCGCTTCACGCTATCCAAAGAATGTGTCTGTGAAAACAAGGGATGATGCACAACTGTATCCACTCCAGGTCTCCACAAGGACCCGACTCTCGGATTCGGACGAACTCTGGTTGGGGAATTTACATTTCTGTTCTGCCCATTGGTATCCAATACTAAATCGAGCTGGTAATATTCCTCATACCGATTTCGTTGTGAGCAATAACGACTTGTATACATAACAGCAACAGTGTCTGAAATAGCTTTTACAGAATCTAACACAGCTGTTTTTACCTCAATAGTGGGCGCCATCCCGAAATTGGACGAGGCATGATCATAAACTGTCCGTTCCGTTGACTTTTTGTACTTATGGAGAGCTGCATTTCTAGAACGAAGCTCGATAATATCGGTTTGCCCAAAGCTAAAGAGCGTTACTGCCAGAAAAGGTATGATGAGAAGTGTTTTCATAAAATGTATTTTCATGTGATTTGGCCTTCTGTACACCTCATTTCTGATCTGGTTCAAACACATCTAAAGCTGAAATATTCAATATTCATCTTAAATTTGATGCATGGCAAAGAAAGTATACGTGACTTACTGCTCCGCAGAAAAATCGAAAGAGACAAAAGACCTTCCGGCAATTGACCGCTACGAAAGCGATCGTATTGACTATGTTCACGCACTTGCGAAACAGGACAAAGCGCGTTTCATGATTCTATCTGGAAAATTCGGGTTGTTGGAACCTTCGACGAAAATTCCGTACTACGATCATCTTTTAAAAGCATTTGAAACCAATCGTTTGGGTAAAACTGTGGCGAAACAGTTGAAACAGCAAAAAGGAATTTCCATTGTTTTTCATTCTCATTGGATTGATAAAGACATGCAAGTTGCGCCATATATTGAAGTAATGACTGATGCATGTGAGCTAGCAAAAATTCCCTTCGAATTAATGATTTTAGACGAAGAAGTATCACTTTGAATATCGCGTCTAACGTATGACGTAGGTTCTTTTGCTTGGTAAATAGGATGCTCTTTTCATTTTACTTATCCCAACAATAAAAAACCTTTTATAACCAAAAAGGTCCCGACCTTAGTCGAGACCCTTCCGTTTTAACCTGTAAGTGTTAATAATTGATCCGTGCATATATAAACGATTATCATGCCAAAAGGTTTCACTTTTTTCTAGTCGTTTTCTTCAGAATTAACAATTCGCCATTAAAAAGTATTTTCCCTTCCTCTCAAAACCGTTGACTTTCAGCGTAATTTTGAACTGTGAGAGACCCAAAATCCATAGAAGCACTTGTACGTTTGATCGAAGATCCAGACGAAACCATCTATGGTCACGTTCGAGATGAATTAATGAGTTGCGGTAGCAGCGTCATTCCCTTTTTGGAATCTTCTTGGGAAACAGAAGACTATGGGTTGATCTTTCAATCGAGAGTTGAGTCGTTGATTCACGAAATTCAATTATCGGAAGTGAAGAACGATCTCAAACAATGGATTGCTTCCTCATCAAAAGACCTTTTGACTGGTGCGATCATTATTGCTCGGTACCAATATCCGAATCTTGTCGAAGAAGAAATTCATCAGAAAATTCAGGCCATTCGAAAAGATATTTGGTTAGAAATTAGCGATGATCAAACGGCGTATGAAAAAGTGCGCATCTTCAATAAAGTATTTTTCGGGAAGTACGGTTTTTCAGGGAATTCGAAAGATTACCACTCCCCGCTCAACTCGTGTATCAACACGGTGATACAAATGCGAAAAGGAAATCCGCTCAGCTTGTGCGTCCTATATTCCGTTATTGCGCGGTCGTTGGATATGCCTGTTTATGGTGTAAATCTTCCCAATCACTTTATACTGACGTATTTGGATGAAGACAAAATGATTTCCTTCATTGACCCTGAAAACAAGTACGGCAACCTCTTTTACATCAATGCATTTTCCAAAGGAGGCATTTTTGATGCAGAAGAAATTCGTGCTTTCTTGAAAGGGTTGAAGAAGCCTGAACTACGCGAATACTTTGAGCCATGTTCGAATTCGGCAATTATCAAACGTATGCTAACGAATTTGATCAACTCGTTCCAGCAAGTAGGAAATCTCGACAAAGTAAACGAACTGATCGATTTACGTAATCTATTTGATCTGGACGTCTAGATCAAACTTCTGTAGCTCGTTAAACAACTCATTTGTTAAATCTACCTTTAATGATTTTGAAGGCAGATGCACCTCAACATTGTCCAATGGATCGTAGACTGTGAATCGTACCGGAACAGATCCTGTATTCGCATCAAATAATTTCGACAAGTCGGTAATCATGATTTGATCGAGCGACTTCATGGAAACTTTCAAATTCAAACTGTTTGCCTTCGCGTCTTTCAAATTCGACAGCAAATCAATCGAATGAATCGTGAACTCTACCTCTGATCTTCTCGGAGGAACTTCAATTCTACCTTTCAGCGAAACAAATGTCCCAGGATTCAAAAAGTGCTTGTATTTCAAGTAATTCTCTCTCCACAAGAAGACTTTATACGAATCGTTGTAATCCTCTAAGGTGATGGTACCAAAAGGATCGCCTTTTCGCGTAAAGCGGTGCTCAGCATCAGAAATGATTGCCGCAATCAATACTTCTTTGTTGAGATTCGACTGCATGTCGTTCAGCATGGAAACATTCCCCGTACAGAACGCTTCAATCTCCATTTTGTAGTCATCAAGCGGGTGTCCAGAAATAAAAATTCCGATTACTTCCTTCTCCTTGTTCAAAGCGTAGATATTCCCCCACTCTTCCGATTGAGGAATGACTGGCTCAGGCAATTTTGCTCCCGTATCTTCTCCAAACAAAGACGCTTGTGACGAGTTTTCACTGTCTTGAAATCCAGATCCGAAACGAACCAGATTCTCAAGGAATGTTCTTCCGTTTCCATCTTCTTTGAAAAACTGTGCACGGTGAACGTTATCAAACGAGTCGAATCCACCTGCGTAAACCAAACTTTCGAATGCTTTTTTGGAACAAACTCTCAAGTTTACGCGCTTCGCCATATCGAAGATTGACAAGAAAGGACCTTTTTCATTTCGCTCCTCAATGATCGCATTTACAGGTGCAGACCCCAATCCTTTAATTGCTCCCAATCCGAAGCGAATTGCGCCTTCTTTGTTTACCGTAAAGTGATAATTGGATTCGTTCACATCAGGTCCAAGTACAGGAACTCCCATTCGCTTACATTCCTCCATAAAGAAGGTAACTTGCTTGATGTCGTTCATGTTATTACTCAGAACAGACGCCATGTATTCGGCTGGGTAGTTTGCTTTGAGGTAAGCCGTTTGATAGGCAATCCACGCATAACACGTCGAGTGCGATTTGTTGAAGGCGTAGGATGCAAATGCCTCCCAATCCTTCCAAATTTTCTCGAGTGCAGCTTCATCGTGACCACGTTCTCCACCACGCTCAATAAACGCAGGCTTCATTTTATCCAGAACGTGCTTCTGCTTCTTACCCATCGCCTTTCTCAGCGTATCGGCTTCACCCTTGGTAAAACCAGCCAACTTCTGAGACAGCAACATTACTTGCTCTTGGTAGACCGTAATTCCATACGTTTCTCCCAAGTATTCTTCACAGGCATCAAGATCGTACAGAATCTCTTCATCACCATGTTTACGACGAATAAACGACGGAATGTATTCAAGCGGTCCAGGACGATACAAAGCGTTCATAGCGATGAGATCGGCAAACACTGTTGGCTTCAGCTCACGCATGTATTTCTGCATCCCGGCAGATTCATACTGGAAGATACCAACTGTTTCACCGCGCTGGAACAACTCGTACGTTGGAGTATCATCAATTGGGAAGGCCTCAGGATCTAATTCGACTCCATGCCGTTCACGCACATTGTTTACTGCGTGCTTGATGAGCGTCAACGTTTTAAGTCCAAGGAAGTCCATTTTCAGCAGTCCTGCTTCCTCCGCAACAGAGTTATCGTACTGCGTACAGAACATGTCTGAATCTTTCGCCAAAGCCACAGGAACGTAATTGGTAATGTCATCAGGTGTAATGATGACACCACAGGCGTGAATCCCCGTATTTCGAACCGAGCCTTCCAATTCTCGAGCACGATTTAGTACTTGAGCCGTAAGATCGGTTCCTTTCGCTATATTTTTCAACTCGTTTGCACGGTTGATGTCTTCGGTATTGTTTTTCAGTTTATCGCGCAGCTCACTATCCGACAAACCGAACAATTTGCTGAGCGAAATATCAGGAATTAGCTTTGCCAAACGATCCGCCTCGCCTAAGGGTAAATCCATCACACGTGAAGTATCACGCACCGACGATTTCGCTGCCATTGTACCGTAGGTAATGATTTGCGCCACCTGGTTTGAACCGTATTTGTCAATTACCCATTTGATCACATCGCCACGTCCTTCATCATCGAAGTCGATATCGATATCGGGCATCGAAATACGATCAGGATTCAGGAAACGCTCAAAAAGTAAGTCGTACTTAATTGGGTCGAGGTTTGTAATCCATAAACAGTAAGCAACGGCCGATCCTGCAGCCGATCCACGTCCAGGTCCTACCGAAACACCCATTTCTCGCGCAGCACGAATAAAATCTTCTACAATCAAGAAATACCCTGGATATCCTGTATTCTCAATAACGCTCAACTCGAAGTCCAATCGTTCTTCAATCTCTGGCGTAATTTCACCGTATCGCTTTCTCGCTCCTTCGTAGGTAATGTGGCGCAAGTACTTGTTCTCTCCTCGTTTACCTCCATCGACCTCATCTTCTTCAAAACGGAATTCTTCTGGAATATCGAAGGCCGGCAAAAGTACGTCACGTGCGAGTGCGTAGTGCTCACACTTATCAATGATTTCATCAATGGACTCAATTGCCTCTGGCAAATCCATGAACAACTCCTTCATCTCTTCTTGTGATTTGAAGTAGTATTCTTCATTGTCTAGTCCATAACGGAAACCTCTACCACGACCTTTTGGTGTCGAAACCAGCTCGTTATCTTTTACACACAATAGTACGTCGTGTGCTGTGGCATCTTCTCGATCGAGGTAAAATGTATTATTTGTGGCAACAAGCTTCACTCCATGTTCTTGAGAAAAGCGAATCAACGTTTCGTTCACACGATTCTCGTTGTCCTGTCCATGACGCATGATCTCGATGTATAAATCATCACCGAATTGCTCTTTCCACCAGATAAGTGCTTCTTCTGCCTGCTTTTCACCGACATTCAAAATCTTACTGGCAATTTCTCCGTACAAGTTCCCCGTTAATACGATGATTTCGTCCTTGTGCTTCTCGATCACATTTTTATCGATACGCGGAACGTAGTACATTCCTTCCGTATATGCGATGGACGCCAGTTTGATTAAGTTGTGGTATCCTTTTTTATTTTTCGCTAATAGAACAACTTGATATCCATTGTCTTTTTGCGATTTATTGGTGAGATCTTGACAGACATTGAACTCACAACCGATGATTGGGAGTAGTTCTTGCTCATTGAAATCTTCACCATTTTCTTCTGCTTCTTTTCTTCGCGCCTGAACACCTTTATTGTAGCCAGAAATTGCTTTTTCAAAGTGAAATGCCGCCATCATGTTCCCTGTGTCCGTCAGGGCTACGGCTCTCATCCCATGTCCAACAGCCTTCGCCACCAAGGAGTTGACCTGCGTTGTCGATTGAAGAATCGTAAACTGGGAATGATTATGCAGATGAGCGAACGAACACGCATCCAAGCGTTTTTGCGCCTCACTTTTATCGACTGTTGGGATGACACTTTCCTCCGTGGGGAGTGCTTCGCGAATACGTGCACTTTCTTCCTTTAGGTTGAGGTGTTCCAGTCCAATGTTTTCAATTGTCTCCGGATTCGCTTCCTGAAAATCGGCAATGTATTGCTCTTCTTGCTGTAGTTCATCAGGACGAAAAACGCCTCGGCGCAGCAATTCGAAGAAACAGCGAGTTGTTGCTTCCACATCGGCTGTGGCATTATGCGCTTCAGCAAACGGTTGATTGAAGAGGTAATCGTGTAATTCCGTTAGTGTGGGCAACTTGAACTTTCCACCACGTCCACCGGGGATTTGACACAAATTTGCCGTGACTTCCGTACAGGTGTCGAGGATGGGCATGTCATTCATCGCGGTTTCAATCCCCATACGATGGAATTCACAGCCCCATACATTTAAATCGAATTGAATATTTTGACCAACGACGAACTTCGCTTTCTCGAGTGCTTTATTGAATTCGTGCAGTCCATCAACGAGATCAATTCCTTTCTCACGCGCTAATTCCGTAGAAATGCCGTGAATTTGTTCTGCGTCATAGGGAATGTCGAAGCCATCAGGTTTGATCAGAAAATCACGATGCTCAATGAGACGTCCCATGTCATCGTGCAACTGCCAAGCCATCTGAATAACGCGTGGCCAGTTATCCGTGTCTGTTATTGGAGCATTCCAATTCCTGGGTAAACCCGTCGTTTCCGTATCAAATATAATGTACATATCCCGTAGAATTCAAGAGAATAAAGTTAGTGAAAATTGGAGGGATGTTTTTAAAGAAAGTGGACGAAATATTAACAGGTTTTGAACGAGACCGCAAGTTGAACTGAAGCATTTAGAATGTGTACGCATCATCACTAAAAAATGAGATGCGCACTCGATTCATTTTCACTCTATTTTACAGGTGCACCTGAGGTATTTACAGGAGCTCCCGACGTTGGTTTTGGCAGAACATTTCCTTTGATGCGAACAACTTTTACTGGAGCATTGACCGCATTCGAGTTAATGGTTACACTTTTATTGATTGCTCCTGCTCTACTCGTATTGTACTTCACTTTTAGAACACCTGTTTCTCCCGGAGCAATTGGTTCCTTCGGCCATGACGGAACGGTGCAACTGCAAGAACCTTTTACGCTGCTAAGAACTAAGGGAACATTCCCCGTATTTTTGAACTCAAAGGTGCAGGAGCCATCTCCACCGAATTCCACTTCACCATAATCATGTACTTCTTTGCTGAATTCAATTTTTGCTCCCTTTTCCACAGAGGCATTTTGTGCTGAAGCGTTAAAAGATAACGCGATCAATGTCAGAGCTGTTAGTGCTGACGAAATAAACTTTTTCATAAGATGTGTTTTAAATTGTTTCAGCCAATCTAAGTCGGAAAACACGCACAAAAAAGTTCATTAACAAGGCATTAACAGGCTTAACAAGCTTTTAACTGGATACTAACAGATTTTTATGAATTCGGAGCAAAAAAAGAAGTCCATGCTAACTAAACTAGCATGGACTCCCACTATTTTTCAGAATAAAATTGGATTATTTTTCCTTCTCTTCTTTCTGGCGATTCTTCGTCATTTTATCTTCTTTCTTCGCCAATTTTCTTGATGCTTTTTCCGCTTTCTTTTTCGCTTTTGCTTCCTTTTTCAATCGCTTCTTCTCTGCTTTGAGTTCTGCTTTCGTCATCGGAGCAACTTCCTCGACTGTTTCCACGACCTCCATAACTGGAACAACTTCCTCGACTGCTTCAACAGCCTCTTCTGGAGCCGCTTCTGCCGATACCGTTCCTGAAATACGCAATACTTTTACGGGAGTATTTACTGCATTTGAGGTAATTGTCACACTCTTACTGATCGGCCCTACTCTCTTCGTATCATACGTCACATCAATTTTAGCTGATTTTCCAGGTGCGATTGGCTCCTTTGGCCAAGATGGAACCGTACATCCACACGATCCTTTCGCGTTTGAAATCACCAAAGGCTCAGTTCCTTCATTCTTAAATACAAACGAATATGTTCCGTTCCCCAAGTGTGGAATTACACCATAATCGTGCGCATCTTTTTCGAATTCAATAATGGCTCCTTGACGCACTTCTTGCGCCATAAGTGTTGATGTCATTCCTGCTACGAGGATCATCAAAAGTGATAAAATTGATTTTTTCATAACGTCTATATTCTGATTTGTAGTATCAATTGCAAAGATGGTTCCAAATTTTGATATTCACTAAAAAAGCGCCACTTCTTTCGCACAAAATTGTTTAAGAAGCTTACTTATGCTCTACGATATCTGCACATACTAGCTCTACGACCTTTTCTTGTCGGTAACATTCATGAGACTCTTCCTCTAGAATTGTCGCCTTAAGGTTGAGCTTCTTCATCCACTCTTCACTTGACCGATGCGTATCATTTTCACCGAAGTACAGTGAAATATCCGATGATGGCTTCCATGATTCTTTTCGGATGCGTGTAGCAGAAACAAGATATATGGAGGGAGTCTTCGTTTTCGAAGCAAACTTCCACGCAATTGTGCCGCCAATACTGAATCCAAGAATTACTGTAGGTCGATGTTCTAAGCTTTCCAATTCCATCACAGCGCGTTCGATTCCGCCATTCAGAAATTCGGTATGTACATCTGACACATCGTTTGCTTTGATGTTGGCTAACTCTTTACAATCGAATACTTCCACCTGAAAAGAACGCAATAAACGTGATTCATATTCAAGTATCCAATTTTGTTCGATTGTCCCGTAAATATCAGATAGAATGAAGAGTATTGGTTTACTCATTGGGCACTACTTTCACTTTGAATCGAATCTTGTGCATTTTCTTATTTGTGTTTGCAACGAGAAGAATGGTTCGGTCTTGAAAGTAGTATTTATCCTTTGTATCGAATGATACGGTGAGAGCGAAGGTGTCGCCCGGTTGGATTGGTTCTGTTGGAAGCACTGCTTTTGTGCAAGTACATCCTACTTTGTAATCGGAGATGATTAGAGGAGCATCCCCTGTATTTGTGATCAAGTAGTCGTGTGTGAGAAGCTCACCTTGTTTTGTATTGGGAAACTTATGTACAGACTTATCAATACTAAATTCCGCCACTTGACCGAAGCCAAGGGCGGAATTCAATGCTATAATTATGATCGCGAAAAATAGCCTCATTTAGTTATTTGCAGGTGCTCCTGAATTGTTGATTGGTGCTCCAGATGTTGGTTTTGGAAGCACGTTTCCTTTAATTCGGATCACTTTAGTTGGTGTGTTTACAGCGTTTGATGTAATTGTAACGCTTTTGTTGATTGCACCTGGACGCTTCGTGTCATACTTTACAGTGATTGAAGCTGTTTTTCCTGGAGCAAGTGGCTCTTTTGGCCAAGATGGTACAGTACATCCACATGATCCTTTCGCATTTGAGATGATCAAGTTTTCAGTACCTGTGTTCGTGAACTCGAATGTACATTGACCGTTTCCTCCGTATTTAACCTCACCGTAATCGTGTGTTTCTTTTTCGAATTCAATTTTTGGACCTTTAGCAACTTCTTGTGCCATAGCCGTAGACATTGAACCTGCTACGAAAATCATCATTAAAGAGAATAGTACTTTTTTCATTTTGATAGTTGTTAATTTCTAAATTCTTTCTAAACAAATATAATGCATCTTTTCGAAGCCTCCCTATTTTTAACACATCGTTAACAGCGCTGTTAACTTGGGTTATTCTGTTGGATCAATTCTTCAAAAGTTAGATCAATTGTTTCCAGTCTAGACTTTACCTGTTCGATAATTTGAGGATCTAAATTTGGATAATCCTTCAACAGCTTCTCTAAATAGTAACGCACTTTCTCTTTATCTCTTGGCTTTGCTTCCATATCATAATACATCGCATTACTTTGAAGCGCTAGCCAACCTTCCTCGTATTTTGGGTACTTTTCTACGAGTGAATCTGCGTATTTTACCGACAATTCGGGTGCTCCCATTGCCGAATACATCATGTACACTTTTCTTAGTGAGTGAGCAGCATCTTTGTCCTCTGGATACATTCGGTACATTAGTTTGAGTTTTTCGACGTATGCTTGCTGCACTAAGTTCGTAAGTGTTCGATCTGCCGTTTGATCCTCAGAAAGTAGCATCAACGAGTCCTCCAAATCCTTGATTCCAACCCGCAAAACATCGGCATTTGGAACGTCTGTTTCATAAAACTCCACATCCTTATCCGCTTCTCCTCCATCGCCACAACTGACGAAAAAAGCCATGATTACTGCAAATCCTAAAAAATATTTCATCGTTTACTGATTATGTTCGTTGTTTTTTCTTCAAAGGAAACTTCATTCGGTAGTGTACCTTCACAATTCCTTTGGAGATATTCGCTAACTTTTTAGAGAGCAAGCGTTTTTTGAGTGGCGAAATTTTGTCTGTAAACAATACTCCTTCCACGTGATCGTATTCGTGTTGAATAATACGCGCAGCGTAACCGTCGTACGTTTCCTCCTTCAACTCCCAGTTTTGGTCGTAATAGGAAATAACAATGCGCTCTTTTCGATAGACCTCTTCGCGAATTTCTGGAATAGACAAGCATCCTTCATTAAACGCCCACTCTTCTCCAGTCTCTTCCTCGATAATTGGGTTGATAAATACTTTTTTGAAGTCTTTCAATCCTTCAGCGAGAGGATCATCTTCTTCAGAATCTTCCGCAAATGGTGATCCATCGACAATAAATAAGCGAATTGATTTACCAATTTGAGGGGCTGCCAATCCCACACCTGAGGCCTCATACATGGTCTCAAACATGTTCTCTATGAGTTCATCAAGTCCCTCATAATCTTTATCTATTTCCTCAGCTTCTTTTTTAAGTATCGGATCTCCGTACGCTACAATTGGTAAAATCATGCTCTCTAAATTGTTTCACAAAATTAGTGCTTTCCTAGCAAATTCCTATCTCAAGTTGTGATTTCAGGATTGATTTATACAACTCTTACTGTCCCAAATATGACTGCAAAATAATTGTAGCACTCACCTTATCGACCAACTCCTTTTGTTTTTTCTGCTTTTTCGATGCTCCCGCGCTGTGCATGGATGCGGATGCCATCTTCGAGGTAAATCGTTCATCGAGCAAAACAACCTCGCAATCGGGAAATTGTTTTTCCAACGCTGACTTGAGAAGTCGTACGTTTTCAGAAACGTGACTATCTTGATTATTCAATCGTTTTGGCATTCCCAGCACAATCGTAGAAAATTGCTCTTTCGATTTTAAATTGACCAAAAAAGGCATCAAGTTTTTTGACTCGATGGTATCCAATCCAAATGCAAAAATTCTACTGTCGTCTGAAATCGCCACTCCTGTGCGTTTCAAACCAAAATCAAGACTAACTACTTTTCCCATTGGAGCAAAGATCGGCAAAGAATCGCAATTAAGACAACCAAACACTCAATCTGATGCTTATTTTTGTGCCAGAAACTTAGAAATATGAGAGAATTAATAGAAGCAGCCTGGGAAAACCGCGCCTTATTGAGCGATCCGAAAACCATTGAAGCTATTGAGCATGTAATAGAATCTATTGATAAAGGTCACTTACGCGTAGCAGAGCCGTTAGAGAATGGTGAATGGCAAGTGAACGAGTGGGTAAAGAAAGCCGTTGTCATGTATTTTCCAATTCGAAAAATGGAGACTATTGAAGTGGGTCCTTTCGAGTTTCACGATAAAATGGCGCTCAAAACGAATTATAAGGAACTTGGTGTTCGCGTAGTACCTCATGCGGTTGCACGATACGGTGCATTTGTTGCTTCTGGTGTTATCATGATGCCTTCTTATATTAATATCGGTGCATATGTTGATTCAGGAACCATGGTTGATACATGGGCAACTGTTGGATCATGTGCTCAAATTGGAAAAAATGTACACCTAAGTGGCGGCGTTGGAATTGGTGGCGTACTTGAACCTCTGCAAGCCGCTCCTGTTATTATTGAAGACGGTGCATTCATTGGATCGCGTTGTATTGTAGTTGAAGGAGTTCGCGTTGGTAAAGAGGCCGTTTTAGGAGCGAATGTTGTTTTGACAAAGTCAACAAAGATCATTGATGTAACTGGAGAAGAACCTAAGGAGATCCGTGGATATGTTCCAGAACGCAGCGTTGTGATTCCAGGATCATACACGAAAAAATTCCCAGCAGGAGAATTTCAGGTTCCATGCGCGTTGATTATCGGTCAGCGAAAAGCTTCGACTGACTTAAAAACTTCATTAAATGATGCTTTGAGAGAGCATAATGTGGCAGTGTAAAACATGTGGATACTGCTAATGACTTCGTCGGAAGAACTAATTCTGTCGATTAATTAACATTTTTTTACATCTTTGGCACACCCTTTGCAAATGTGAGCCAAACGATTACACGACTAACAATTTAATTATGAAGAAGATTTTATTAATCATAGGAGCCGTTACGTTGAGTACTGCATCTATGGCACAAACACAAGTTCAGGAAGGTTCTGTTTTGATTGATCCTTATATTGGTGTTCCAAACTGGGCAAATAGTATTTTATACAATCAATTTGATGGAGAAAATTCTGACGATGTTACCGATTACAAAGTAAACGGAGGACAACTAGGCTATGGAGCGCGCGTTGAATACATGGTATCCGATGATTTTGGAATTGGACTCGATTTCAACTACGAAGTTTCTGGTTTTAACTACAACCAACGTTATTCAGTTTATGATACTACATCAATGACGTATCAAGATGTAAAATACAACTACGATTACACCGCAAAGAAATTCCGCGCGATGCTTCGATTAAATTATCACTTCGTTCAAAACGATCGTGTTGATGCATATACTGCTTTCGCAGGAGGTTACAAACATGCTAATCGTCAGTTCAAGTCAACTGATCCAAACGCAGAAAATGACATCGCTACAGGAGCTTTCATCCCAGTATCTTTGAGATTAGCTGTAGGAGCACGTATTTACTTCACTGAGAATATTGGTGCACACGTTGAGCTTGGGGCTTTCGGTGGAGGATTGCTTCAATTTGGACTTTCAGTGAAGGTGCCAACTTACTAAGAAATAGATTTACACATTTTTGAAAACCGTTCCATTAACTGGAGCGGTTTTTTTATTGAAATTATTGATTTCATTAGGAGAGCGGCCTATCGAATAAAGCGTTCGCGCTGCTCAGGTGTTGGCATCACACAAAATCCTTTTGAAATTCGCTGTCGGCGTTTTGCTACTTGGTCGTACATCCAATTCGTAAAACTTCTCGGTAAAAAACGAAAAATGCGTAGCCAGCGATAGGGAGCCTTCAAGTTTTTCAGTACCTCGAATGCTGCGGAAGATCGCTCAAACTTAATATCATCTCGAATCAAATAGAAAGTGCTCAAATTGGGAGCTTCCCATCCATTCTTCTTGAACAACTCTTGCGTAAACGATGATTGAATTGCGGCAAAGTAAATACTTGAATCGCGCTCGTGCTTCAAAATAAAAGCAACCGAGCGATTACAAAATCCACAATCACCATCATACAAAACATACGTTCTTTGCTCTTCCATCTTTTACGAATTTAAGCTAAATTGTCAAAGTCGTTTATCTTTGACTTAACTTAACACAACAATTGACAACTTACCCTGCATACCAATCTCCCATCCGCACCTTTGAATCTCTAGGTATTTCAACGGAGAATATAGACCCTGCGAAGCTTCGGATGGAACGAAAACGTTTGTTGTTGGAAATTCAAATTTCTGACACCCAAACAACAATGCTGGGCAACAAGGAACTTGGAAAGAACGATGTTATAGAATTGTTCGACCAACTCGAGAACATATCCAATTTAGCATATCACCAGGCCATTTTTGACCATCCAGTCTTGCTTCACTTTTTAGAGCATGCGAGTGTCACAACACAGAGTACCAAACAACAATTCATCCATTTTGACACACAAGAAGAATGGGATGACTTCACCCGTTTTGTTTCTCCGTATTTGACTTTTTCCTTTGATAAAATGATGTCGAAAGTGATTCTTAAATCGAGTTTCTGGGAACTCGACAAAGTGATGCACTTCACTAAATTACTGACTCCTATCGACGGAGTTCATGCATTTCGGAAGCTGAATAACTTTTGCATCACCCTTAGTGAACGACTGAAAATGCTCGCTTCCAAAAGCAAACGTTATCCCAAAAAAGATACCGCATTTTTGAGTTATGGCGTATTTTACAAATGCGTCAACACGGTCTCAACGTTTTATCCGAATCTTCCGAACGTATTAGCTGCGGGTATTATCAATTTCATGGTCATGTGTCAACACAAACCCGACAGAGGGAAAAACTTGGTTGATATCACGAATCAATTATTAACACTTAATTGCTCAGAACATCTCCGTCAGTTAATTGCTGAAAACGGCAAAGTCTATCGTCGATCCAAGGAAGAATCGACTTCATACAACCCGAACACAGCATGGCGTGTAATCATTGGAGTTATCGTAGGAATCCTCATGATTTTCAGGGTTGCCAGCAGATGCGATTCAGGCAGTTCGTCTTCTTACGACCTTCCGAGTAATGAATCTCAGCAAGAAATGTTCGAACGTATTCGAGAACAAATTCGACAACAGCGCGGGAACCAACAAACGCAGCCGCAACCTGTTCCACAAGTGCAACCGAACACACAAACCTATCGAAGTGTTCCTCCAACTCGCCCAGGAACAGTAGATTTCGATGAGAATTCCTTTTTGGATTTGCATCATAACGTGATCGCCTCTATTGGCCTATCGCGATACGAGAAAAACCCAATCAGTACGGTAGGGAATCCCAAGATTCTTTCGGCATTTCCTCCTTCTGCTATCGAATTCGATTACACCCTTGCAAACGAAACCGAATCCGATGCTATTCTTATTATGTGGTACGGTAATGGACTCACTTCACACTTTGTAAAAGCAGGAAATACAATTGATTTTAAGGCCGGTGATGACGCATGTTTTTTCATCTATTCTGGCAAAGCATGGAGCGACTCGAAAACGATTACACACCCCCATCGATCTCCGCGAACTCAGAAGACCCAAGACATCCAGTTTAATGGTTATTTTTCTCTTGTTAGCCCACAAGATATTGTTCTAGCCAAAAAGTACTATTCGTTGAACGGCAACAGAACCAAGGATCTCGTCCTCAAGGACAACTATCAATTGTTCCAAGGAGGGAGTTATGTAAATTACAGTTATTGATGTAAGAGTTTGAAAGATGACATTTCATCTCCTTTGCTTTTGATCGACCAATTTGCGCTGGATAACACCTATCCCAGGCCTGTTCCCTTAATCGAGACATTGTCCTTCATGTTGTCAGGCAGCAGAAGATGTAACTGATTAATCACCATCTTCACCTCATCCATGCGGTTATTGTCCAAGGCCTGATCGCCAGCTTCTATCAACTTTTTGGCTTTTTGCTGATCGGTAAAATCATTCGCATAAAAAAGTTTGTACGAGAAGTAAATCGAAGAAACATGTTCATTCGATTCCCATCCCATTTGCCTGTTCAAGCTTCTCAGTTCATCTGCCTTCACGCGAGCAAAATGCGCCATATCTGATTTCATCATGTCTTCTTCTGAAGCGACAATTTGATTGAATTGAGATCGGTATTTACGATCCATTTCTGGGTATTTCTCAAACAATTCAAGTGTATGCCCCTTCTCATCCAAATACCTCGATTTTTCCTCAGAGCCTTTGCCTTCGCTTTCCATCGTGTCGAATTTCTGTGCAACGCGACGTTTTCGTTCTTCTAACTGATATTTTAAGTCGGAATTCATCGACTTTTCAGCCGTATCCAACTCATGACTGATCTCAATTAACTCCTTTCGCATGTTCGCTACTTTTTGAAGCAGCTCGTAGTTTTCTGTTGATTGAAGTGAATTGAATTCCTTTTTAACTTTTCGTGACAAGATACGAAGCTCTTCATTTAAGCGACTAATACTAACGTTTCTAGACGTTGGACTAAACACTTCTTTGAATTCCTGATCGGTCATCGGTAAGAAGACACTGACGGTCAAATCCCTTGATTCGGAAACGTCAATATCAATTTCTACTTCGGTTCCTTTGATCAAATCAAAATCCAACATATCTGGATGGATTTCAATGCATCCGATCACCTGATTAGAAGATGGAGAACTCTGTCCATCTCCCTCTACGACGTTAATAACCAAACTATTTTCTCCCGATTTCACGATTGTTTTCGATAACTCTCTGTACAATCGCTTTTTCAGTGGACGGATATCATTTTTCTTAAAGACAATTTCAAGTTTCGTTCGGTCGTAATCAAAATCGTCGATTTCAAGACAGATATCATTCGGAAGCGGCTGACCGTCTACATTGTACTGTCCATGAACAATCATTAAATTCTTCGTACTTCCCACAATCGGCGATTGATCCGCTCCAAAAAACAGCACTTCGAAATGATTCGCCACGTTTGGAACGAGGTTGACCATCTCCATGCTTTTCTGTCCTGCAGGCTTCAATCCACTATCAAATCCCTTGTCTGAACGAACGATTCGGTAGTAAACACCATTAAAATCGCCCGAAAATTTCAATAAGACCATTTCACTTGGTTCTCTTGACGCCTTCAAGTAAGACATTTCGACCTCAAATGGAAGCTCTTGATTGGGAACAATTTCTTCTTTATCCACCACTTCTTCGGCTTGCGCAATTTTCGTCCCCGCATAATGCGACGCTCCAACGGCCACTGCATTGGTTGGGTCCACGGATTGATTGACGGAAGCTCCCAATTTGGTTTCAATCGATTGTTTTACGAGCGGGACAAGCGTACTTCCTCCCACCAAAACAACCTGCTTGATATCGGAAATTTGCAGGTTATTCGCTTTTAGAAGATCATCTACGATGTCCATCGAGTAATTGACTTTTTCTGAAATCACTTCGTTGAATTGATCGCGTGTGACATCGAAATAGAGGTCAACCTCTTCTCCTCCATCATTTTCAATTGTCAGATCGAGCATGGTCACCTCAGAAGTAGATAATTCCTTCTTGATCGTCTCCGCTTTGTTCAACAAGACGTAGTACAACTTTTGAAACGCACTCGTTTTCTGCTCGGCCTTTTCTTTCCACGTTTCGCAGCCTTCCGTTGAAATGATTTTTGGAAGGAGAATTTTCTCTACAATGGCATTGTCGAAATCCATCCCTCCGAGGTAGTTATCTCCTTTGTGATCGATTACTTTGAGTTCTTCATCGTCGATATTCACAATGGCTACATCAAATGTTCCTCCACCTAAATCGTAGACCAACCATTTTCCTTTTTTATCGATGTTTTTGTGCGCATTTGCAAACGCCAGGCACGCCGCAATTGGCTCCTGCAAGAGAACAACATTCTTGAATCCGCTTTCGTATCCCGCTTTCTTTGTCGCATTCGACTGAACCGTGTCAAACGAAGCAGGAATTGTAATTACGACTTGCGTGATATTCTTATCGTCCTGAACAAAGTTTTTGAGTTCATTCAATACAATGGAAGACAATTCAATGGCGGAAATGGAACGCATTTGAGATTCGATCCAGAAACTTTCATCCGTCCCCATTTTTCGTTTAAATCCTCCAAAAACATTTCCGGGATCTTTCTCCAAATATTCAAGCGCTTTGTCACCAATTAAAATACGTTCTCCCCTAAATCCAACAACAGAAGGTAATTCTTCGCGTTGTCCAAATGGATTTTTGAACACACGTACTTCGCCGTTGTCATTTCTTGAAATTAGGGAATTGGTTGTTCCCAAATCGATGGCATAATTTATTGTCTTCATCCTATGCTTTTTCCACAATTACTGTCCCTCTCTGAATGAGCTCCATCCCATTCGGACCATTTTCGATCACAATCGGCTTCATCGTTCGGGTGATGACCATATTTCGTCCCAACTCTCCCACAATATTTGCCTGACAATCGGTTCGAGTATCTTCATATTTTTCACCTGTCGGGTCGATCACCTTGATATTATTGGCTTCCAAATCGTGTTTGATTCGCTCTAAATTACGATCGGCTACATCGATTTTTTTCGATATCAATTTTCGTTCAATTTCAAAGAGTTGATTAATCAGGTTCAGTGTCAATTTATCCATCGCAATGTGCTTATGAAACGAAGATAATTGTTTTCACCTATCCTCCCTATTGATTTTCAACAAATATCTAGGAGATAAATTCTTCTATTATCTTTGTTACACAAAAAAGAAAAAGCATGAAAAACGTAGCAGTTATTGGAGCAGGAACAATGGGGAATGGAATCGCCCATACATTCGCACAATTTGGATATAATGTATCATTGGTAGATATCTCACAAGGTAATTTGGACAGAGGAATCGGAACGATTACCAAAAATCTAGATCGTCAAGTAGCAAAAGAGAAGATTTCTGAAGCCGATAAAACAGCGACGTTAGCAAACATCACGACATACACTGAAATGTCAGAAGGATTGAAAGGTGTAGATTTAGTTGTGGAAGCAGCAACGGAAAACGTTGACTTGAAATTGAAAATTTTCAAGGACATGGATGACATGACAGACGACCATGTGATATTGGCAACAAACACTTCATCTATTTCGATTACGAAAATTGCGGCGGTAACATCACGTCCAGACAAAGTGATCGGAATGCACTTCATGAATCCCGTTCCAATTATGAAATTGGTCGAAATTATCCGAGGATATTCAACTTCTGACGAAGTAACCGAATTGATCATGGAAACGTCGCGCAAATTGAACAAAGTTCCAGTGGAAGTGAACGATTACCCTGGATTTGTTGCGAACCGTATTTTGATGCCAATGATCAACGAAGCGATTATCACATTGAATGAAGGTGTTGCTGGAGTTGAAGAAATTGACACCGTAATGATGCTCGGAATGGCACACCCAATGGGACCATTGAAATTGGCTGATTTCATCGGATTGGATGTTTGTTTAGCGATTATGGAAGTACTTCACGAAGGACTTGGAAATCCAAAATACGCACCGTGTCCATTGCTTGTAAACATGGTTACCGCTGGTAAAAAAGGAGCCAAAACAGGTGAAGGATTCTACAACTGGGCTAATCCAAAAGAGTTGGTTGTTGCCGACAACTTCAAGAAATAAGACAGACAAAACAATACGTTATGCCACGATTAACCGTTACACGCAGCATTGAAATGAACGCATCTATCGATACGGTATTTCACATTTTGAATGATTTCTCGACATGGCAAACATGGTCACCTTGGTTAATCATGGACCCTGAAGCGAAAGTTACTGTTTCGGAGGACAAGAAATCCTACGAGTGGGAAGGTCCACGTTCGGGTTCTGGTGAAATGAAAATCGTTGAGGAAGAGGAAAACACATCCCTTTCGATTGATTTACAATTCCTAAAACCTTGGAAATCGAAGGCAAAAACGTATTTCTACCTTACAGAAAAAGGAAATAAAACAGACGTGAAATGGGTGATGAATAGCTCATTGCCCTTTTTCATGTTTTGGATGAAGAAAATGATGGAGATGCTTATCGGCATGGACTACGACCGTGGTTTGCGTCTTCTCAAAGATTTGGCTGAAGATGGGGAAGTTCACTCAAAGTTAAATTTCGTTGGGAAAGAATCTCTTCCTGAGCAGACATTTATTGGTGTTCGTACTTCATGTTCCATGGCGGAAATGGGTAAGAAAATGGCCGAAGATTTGCCTCGAATTCATGCCTTTGTTTTGGAGAACAAGCTTGAGATCTCAGGAGCTCCATTTACGCAGTATCACAAATGGGACATGAAAAATGGTCGAGCTGAATATAGCTCTGCTATTCCCGTAAATTCGGCTCCGTCGAATCTTCCTGAAGGATTTTATGTTGGAACAATTCCAGCCACGAATGTTTACACGTTGGAGCACGTTGGTCCATACCACCATCTCGGAAATGCTTGGAGTACCATGTACAACATGCAACGAAATAAAGAGATTCCTGTAAACAAGAAAATTCATCCATTGGAAACGTACCACAACAACCCGAATGAAGTTGCTGCTAATGAATTGGTAACGAAGATTCATTTTCCGTTGAAGTAGTTCGAGAAGGAATTGGGAGAAATCGCGACATATCAAACATTAAGCAAACGATCCGAAGGCTTTTATGCTGAAAAAGGATCTAAGTTTATCGGTGTGGCCCTCCCCTGCTCGAATGCAGATGAAGCAAAAGAACACTTGGAAGCACTTCGCGCTGAACACCCCAAGGCAAGTCATTTTTGCTACGCTTACCGCTTTGGATTGAATGGAGATGAATACCGTGCAAACGATGATGGCGAGCCTTCAAACTCAGCTGGAGCACCTATTTTGGGACAGTTGCAATCGTTTGAATTGACCAATGTTCTAATTATTGTTTTGCGCTATTACGGTGGAACAAAACTTGGCGTTGGAGGATTAATCAACGCGTATCGAACAGGCGCGAAGGAAGCCATTCTCGCCGGAAAGATTGTGGAACGAGAAGTATTTGAGTGGGTAAACATTCGCTTTGAATATGTCGACATGCCAACCGTGATGAACCTCATCAAAAAACACCAACTGGAAATGGTTGAGCATGAATTCGAAATAAGTTGTACGATAAAAACAAATCTAAGCCTTAAATTCGCTGAGGAAATTAAAGCTGAGTTGAGTGCGCTGGACACAGTAAATATTGATGTAATTGGACAGTACTGATGGATTTATTAAAAAAATTAGTGGAGATTCGAGCAGCCGCAAGTGATGAGGCGCCAATGAGAGATTTTATCATTGACTACGTAAAATTGAATTCTCCTAATTGGAAGGTTCAACCCCAATTGGTGTATGGAAAAGGGTTTCAAGACTGTTTGATTCTCATTTTCGGAAATCCACGAACGGCGATTTATGCCCACATGGATAGCATCGGTTTTTCCGTTGGATATGGAAAAGAGTTGATTAAAGTGGGCGGACCTCGTACAGTTGATGGAATGCAACTTGTGGGTGCGGATAGTCAAGGTGAAATTGAAACCGAGTTAATAGTGATCGATTCCGATGAAGAACAAAGTATTCAATATGTTTCAGATCGTGTGCTTGACCGAGGAACACTCCTCACCTTCAAACCGAACTTTAGAGAAACAGAGGAATTCGTTCAGTCACCCTATATGGACAACCGTTTAGGTGTTTGGAACGCACTCAAAGTAGCCGAAACATTGGAGGATGGTGCCATTGTCTTTTCCACCTACGAAGAACACGGAGGAAACTCTGTTGGATTTTGTGCGCGCTATCTCTACGAGAAATATGGCCTCATTCAAAATTTGATTTCAGATATCACATGGGTGACCAATGGAGTGAAACATGGAGGCGGTGTTGCCATTTCCATGCGTGACAAAGGACTTCCGAGACGCTCATATTTGAACCGAATCATCGAACTCGCACAGGAATCAAGTGTCGACTACCAATTGGAAGTTGAATCAGCGGGCGGTAGTGACGGCGGTGTATTGCAACATTCCGATTTACCGATGGATTGGTGTTTTATTGGTGCCCCTGAAGATAATGTGCACACACCGGATGAAAAAGTCTTCAAACACGATATAATGTGTATGGTTGAGTTGTATCGCTACTTGATGGTTCATTTGTAACCTTGTGAACGGCCCGAAAGGAAATTCACCTCGACGTATCGGTATCTTTCAATATTGAACGACACACGTTTATATAAGCAAAAAGACTGCTCGTTAAAGCAGTCTTTCCGTGAATAGTGGGAGTAAACTATGTAAAACTCCCTACCATATCATGATGATATTAGTTCAATACCATTCGCTTCACGGTTGTTCTTCCATCGCTCGTTAAGTGAACAAGGTAAACTCCCGAAGGTTGATCCAATTGGATCAGTGTTTCTGTCGAATTCAACTCTTTCTCCTGCATCACAACTCTTCCTGAAAGATCAGAAATCATCACGCTTGCATCTGTAAAATCATCTCCCAATGCAATGACAAATTCCCCTACTGATGGGTTCGGATGAATCGAGAAATTCACTTCCTCCAATTCATCAAGAGCTGCCGTTTGCAATAAACAATCATCAACGAACGTAGTATCAAAGAAATCTTGAACGGCATCTGCCACATTCTTTAATCCACTTGCATTCTGAATGTTGTCTCCTCCCGTTTCTCGATTGTAAATAACCGCATAGTCAAATGTATACTCAGAAAATGAGACCAACGTTCCCAAGTTGATGTTTGCAATCCCTTTTCGATCTCCAGGAGCATTAGCCAAGGTCACTTCTGAATTTGGTTGCGAAACATTTCCAGGATCTGAAGGTAACATGAAGTTAGTCGGAGTCATGGTTACTGGATCTTCCCATAACGCTCCACTTGCATTTCTTGCGTTCATATTCGACCAAAACTCAGGAGCTGTAGAGCCCGCATCTGTAATTCCGATGGATTCAAAATCGTTCGCTAATGAAACCAATCCAATAGCTGGAGGTGCCGTTTGATATCCTGGAGTCCCTGCATTATCTTCATCCAGGTTATCTCCATTGTAGAAAAACATCATGTTTCGACTTTCATCGGAACCGAAATAATCATCTCCGAAGAAACCAAGATCGGCATCTAAGAACGTTGACACCTTAAAATCATTTAGGGTTTGTACTCCACGATTGATTATTTTTAGGTGAACAAACGTTGTATTCTCGATCTCGGGAATTCCAACATATTCATAAAACATATAGTGCATTTCGAGTCCTATTGGATCACCTCCCGAAGCATGAAGATCGCCTTTGTCATTCATAATGACATAAATCGCTTTATCTCCTCGAATACATGGATGATCCGCCGTCATAGGATTGTAAATTCCATCTCCGTCAGAATCCACAAATGGAGCTAAATAAAAATCCTCTTGAACTGAAACATCACCGTGAGCTGGCCAATTGGCAATTGCGGAGCTCGGTTGGTACCCTGGAGTCATATAATTCGCCAGATGATAATCAATCTCTTCTTGTGTAACGGAAAACAATGCTTGATTTGCCCATGCACTTGAAGTTGACGCTTGTGCGGTGCCATCAGTCGAAAGTGGTCCTTTAAATTGATCCGTCAGGTTTTCGTATTTCTGCGCTGAAAGTTTCAACTGACCATTTACATCCGTTCCTCCGTACCAAAAGGCCAAGGCAAAAATTGCGTTCAATCCAGATCCTTTTGGAACTTCGTATCCAGGATCGGCATTTCCATGATCATTGAAGAATACGCCCCCATCATTTACCATGGCTTCAACATTATTCAGATCAAGAAGTGCTTGTGAAATTACTTGGGCGTTTGACTGAGAAATCAAAGAGACGCCAATCGAAAAAAGTATAAATCTTATCATAGTGCTATTTTTTTCTTGCAATTTCACAAGATTTAAATGCACTACAAACCAGAATGATGGAAATGTACGATAAAGTATACACATCAAAAAAAAATCGCTCGCCCCAAACTGGGACGAGCGATTTTCAAAAGTATATGATTCAAATTATGCCACCTCTACTTTCGGAGCAGCAGATTTGATTTCGTCACTTGATTCAGCTTCAAACTGCTGGAAGTTCTTAACGAACTGCGAAGCCAATTTATTTGCTGTATCATCATACGCAGCTTTATCTGTCCACGTATCTCTTGGGTTCAACACTTCTGAAGGAACACCTTCACATGAAGTTGGCATTGCCAATTCGAATACAGGAAGTGTTTGGTACTCTACGTTATCCAATTTACCTTCCATGGCAGCTGTGATCATTGCACGTGTGTACGACAATTTCATTCGACTACCGACACCGAAAGATCCTCCGGACCATCCTGTGTTGATCAACCAAACGTTCACATCAGAACCTTCCAATTTGTTTCCTAGCAATTCAGCATACTTTGCTGGGTGCAATGGCAAGAATGCCGCTCCAAATCCTGCAGAGAATGTTACTTGGGGCTCTGTTACTCCCATTTCCGTTCCTGCTACTTTCGCTGTGTAACCCGACATAAAGTGGTACATCGCTTGAGCATTTGTCAATTTTGAGATTGGAGGTAACACACCAAATGCATCTGCCGTTAGGAAGAAGATATTCTTTGGCGCTGGTCCAACTGATGGTTTCATGATATTATCGATGTGATAAATCGGGTACGAAACACGTGTATTTTGCGTGATTGTAGAATCCGTGTAATCTGGAATAGAAGATCCATCTTTGAATCCAATGTTTTCCAAAATTGCACCGTACTTAATTGCATCGAAGATTTGTGGTTCTTTCTCTTGCGACAAATCGATTGTTTTCGCGTAACAACCACCTTCGAAGTTAAATACAGTATCATTCGACCAACCATGCTCGTCATCACCAATCAATTTACGGTTAGGATCTGAAGAAAGCGTTGTTTTTCCTGTTCCTGAAAGTCCGAAGAAAATTGCAGTATCGCCAGCTTTACCAACATTTGCCGAACAGTGCATCGAAAGCACATTTCGTTCGTGTGGCAACAAGAAATTCAATACAGAGAAGATTCCCTTTTTGATTTCTCCTGTGTATCCTGTTCCTCCGATAATGATCATCTTCTTCGTAAAGTTGATCACTGCAAAGTTTGCACTTCGCGTTCCATCTACTTCAGGATCTGCTTTGAAGCCTGGGATACATACTACGTGCCATTCTGGATCGAAATCTTTGATCTCTTCATCCGTTGGACGAAGGAACATGTTGTACGCAAATTGATTTGACCATGGAAGTTCAGTTACAACACGAATGTTCAATCTGAAATCGTTGTCAGCACATGCGTATGAATCACGAACGTACACATCTCGATCTGTCATATACGCTTTCATTCTGTTGTAAAGCGCATCGAATTTCTCTGCTGTAAACTCGATGTTGATATCTCCCCACCAAACAGCATTTTCTGTTTTTTCATCGCGAACGATGAAGCGATCTTTCGGCGACCTTCCTGTAAACTCTCCTGTTTCGATGGCAATTGCCCCCGTTTCAGTCAATACTCCCTGCCCATTAAGGATTGTATCTTCCATTAATTCAGAAGGAGAAAGGTTCCAAAATTGATTTCCTAGATTGTTTAAACCGATTGATTCGTGCAGATTGGCGTTTTTACCTCTCTTACCAAATACGTCCATAAAATTTTGTTTTAAGCGCAATTGCTTTTATTTAGAACAACAAAATTAAATCATTATTGCAACCAATGGAAATAATTGCATGTGAGTTTCCCACAATTCGGTTAAAAGATTGTTAACATTTTTGAAAAGCAACATGTTGCGAGGAATAAAATATGATTAAAATGTGAATTCGTTGATTTTCGTAGAAACCGCTTCATATGTTTCAAAACAGGTGTTTTTGCGTATAAAAACTAGGTTTTTTCGGATTACATTGGCTGAAAACCACATATTATGTCAAACAATTCAAATCCCCCATTTGCGTCCAAGCTACCTGCGATGTGCAACGCTTGGATATTCCTGAATGAAGATGAACCATCAGGAACGAACTACAACAGTTCAAACAGTGCTTACCAACGAATGATCGATAAGGATGTGTACAAAGCCAACGATATCATCAACTTGTGCTTCGTGGATATCGTCCCCACCAGCGCTACCACGTATCCAACGGGTGATGGATCGTCGTACACCTTGAGTATGGGAGACGTCACACATCCGAAAGATAAGGATGGAAATGTCCCTACCAACAAAGATTACATGCAATGGATCGTTCGTGATGCTAAAACTCAAAACCCAAAGATCAAGGTATGCCTCACACTACTATATGGTAAGCAACATTTGATTTCACAGATTTATCCCAACCCTGCTCAACCTGATCAGGCTTCCGCCGATAAGTTTGCTGCAAATGTTGTCGCCTTTCTAAAACACTATAAACTGGATGGTTTTGATGTGGATTGGGAATGGCATTATTTGAGTGACGATACAACGCCAGAGCAGTTCAAAATGACTTTTTCAACGTTGGGGCCGGCTCTAAAGAAAAACAATATGATCTTAACCATGGGACCAGCAACCACGAACAATCTGGATGCTCAAACGGTAAACGATCATTTCGACATCATTGCCTTCCAAATGTACTACAGTACTTCTCTGCCTGCGGAGTTTATCAACTATGGGATAAAGCCCGATGCCTTTGCATACGGTGCGAAATTTGAACCGAATCAGCCAAGTCCGCCCGATGGACCTGGACAACAAACAGCAACTGAAGCCTTTCAACAAATGAACCATTACGGGTTTAAAGCTGTTACCACATGGCGTTTGAATTCTCAAAATTACATTTACGAACAGGATCAGCAACTTTCACTAAGTAAGCTTGTAAGAGGTTAAATTTCTCCTCAAATTAATAAGCTCTTCCAATAGGATGTGCTCGGCTGTAATAGGAACTCAAACTTTTACAGCCTTTTTGTTGATTCATACGGCCACAGAACGCGCAGACAAAATTCTCATTTTCGTTCCAATTATGTTAATATTTCTCTTTTTGAAGGAAAACATCCGTCGAATTTTTAAAGAAAACGTTAAAACCTTTATCTTTGCGATGATAGAAGTATCGAAACTAACGTCAACAATGAATTAATGATGTTCTTTTTCGACTTGATAATTAACACAACTCAACCGTTCAATGATCATTAACCGTTCACTTCCTATTTTATTTTCGGCACTTGTTTGCGGATTTTTCCTTTTAAGTTCATGCGACAAGGAAGTACAAGTAGCTCCTACTCCTGCTAAAGAAATCCCACCGAAGTCCTTTTTTGCTTCTGTTGATGGAACACCATTTCTTGACACCGTTCTTTGGGCGGTAAACGACGAAGCGTCAAACAAGTTGACAATCACTGCTTATGCAGATGGTGGTTATCCTAAAATTACACTCAACCTACCAGCCGATATTGCTGTTGGAAGCTTCGAATTAGGAGGCGTTCAGTCTTCACACTCTGCAACTGTGGAAGTTGGAGCTGGTCCGAACACGCTTTTTGTTTCAGATGCTACAAATGGTTTGAGTAACATTATCATCACTGAGCACAATCAAGATGATGATTACATCATTGGTACATTTGAATTTTATGCGATTCCATCTTGGAGCCCTACATTACCAGGATTTCTTGTGTCAAGTGGAGAATTCACCGTCAACTACTACTAAGTAGTGTTTCATTCAATATAATTTAGACAATCATTCAAACTTTCATCTATATGAAAAGCATTCACATATTTGCAGCCTTATTTATGGGAAGCCTTCTATTTTCGTCGTGCGAAAAACAGGTGTTCTCAACTGGCAACGAATCGGACTTCATTGAAGTACCAGAAAAAAATAGCAGCCTGATTTATCATTTTTCGTCAACAACTAGTGCGAATAGCGGTAGTGTTGGGTATGATCAATTTACAGATTACTTGGATCTTTACGATTCAGCACATGTTCTTGTTACTTTGACGGAAGGAAACGTAGGAAACGCGAACAACGACACTATTTTTGCTGCGAACAGTGCCGCATATGGCGTTTTAAGTACGTCAACTTTCTTGACCAACTTTGGCTCAAGTGTAGCGACCCAGATTAGTATGCAAGAAGGCGCACCAGTAGTTGTGAATGCCGCGTATGAGTTGGAACTAACACCAACAAAAATCATTGTAAACACTACAACAGAATTTTTCAAGGACAATGTAGGTGACGAGTTCTTCTTGACACCATATATTGTTGTTGACAGCCTTGTAGCGGATCAAACAGGACATCCAGATGGCCCAGCAACCAATCACCGAAAAGTTGTGACCGAAGTGGCACGCTTGAAAAATTATCCTGTGCGTTATTTGGGATACAGCATCGCTTCTGGAGAGGTTTATGCAGGTCAACGCTTTAACTTAAAGTTCGAAGCTGAACGATCTTCAGATTGGATTGATCCCGAACAAATTTCTGTAGCACTCATTCTCACGAAGAAGGATGCGTCTGGTAATATCACCTATGTAAATGCAAACACGAATCACTAACTCCATGAAATATTCAATCATACTTATCACTTTGTGCGCTTCTTTCTTCTCGTTTGGACAGCATAAAAGAGAATATACCGGTTTAAACAAGTTTATCCCAAATGGATATGACGTCGGAATGAAAGCGAATGCAAACTATTATTTTTCTGGCGTGAAAAGTGTTCCAGGAACTTCCAATTTTGCTGAAGCTGAAGGAAAAGAAAGAATTGGTGGCGGCTTAGGGTTTTACGGTCACTTTTACCTGAGCGAAAAGGTAGGAATTCAAACAGAATTGAATGCACATTATAGAAGCGGATACTTACGTACATTCCGTGGGTATAAGCAAGATTCTATGCGCACCATTAGCAATGAAGAAATCACAAACTACTCGACTGTCTTCTTCGAAATTCCAATCTATCTTAAATTTCGTTGGGAATTCACTCCTATTCACAAAGGAAACTGGAAGGCAGATAGCCGTTTAGGACTTTTTGTTGGTCCACGACTCACCTTCAATGCATTTTCGAATAGTACAGTGGCTCGTGCAACAACAACTGATAGCTACGACAACGTGAGTCTTTCTATTGCGAACGATGCTACCTCTTTAGGACGAGTTAATCGTTTCTTTGGAGTGGGCGCATCACTTGGTCTAGACTACGAAGTTTGGAACGGATTCCTCGTTCATGCATCGTACTTCCGTGGTTTCTTAAATCACTTTGTTGATGAAACTGGTGCAAAAGCATTTGAAAATCGTGTAGAAGTGGGTATTGGATACCGCTTCAGATAAGAAAACTTATAATCGTGAGTCGTCCTAAAATAGGTTGACAGATTTTAAACTAAGTTAATCAAAAGCTTTGAGGCTAGCCTCAAAGCTTTTTTCGTGTATGTAATTTGGTGTTT
>PDWJ01002111.1_pt1 | contig 36960 bp, 32 predicted proteins | sample 1430881 | NCBI WGS metagenome assembly PDWJ01 (sample SAMN01162460, study PRJNA174530) | Oral metagenome, whole genome shotgun sequencing project. | biome: Marine environment; feature: Marine mammal; material: Swab sample of the gingival sulcus; isolation source: swab sample of gingival sulcus...
AAGCGCAATCTGCGTACGATGGTGGAAGGAATGCTATACCGTTTACGTACAGGATTACCATGGAGAGATTTGCCTGATTACTTCGGCCATTGGAATTCAATTTATAAAAAATTTAACTCCTGGTCGGCTAAAGGAATATGGGCAAAAGTATTTGAATTTTTGGTTGTCGAGCCTGATTTGGAATGGGGTTTATACAAAAACAGACATCTTGTTGAAAACCAGTTTGCAAGATTGAAGCACTACCGGGCAATTGCCACTCGGTATGACAAATTGAAAAGAAATTTTGAGGTGTTAACGGCACTTTTCGGTCTTCTTCGTGAACCTTGTCCTTTATCCATGGTGCAGACCATTTAAAATCCACGTTCTCCCATTTTAGCTCTGCCATTTCTTCCCGCCTGGCTCCTGTCAGTATCAGGGCTTGCAGATAGGCGCTTATTACCGGGTTGGATAACTCTCTGACGCTCTCAAACCATACTTTTATCTGTCCACGCTCCAGCACATCAAACTGCTTGTTTTTTCTGGCGGGCAATTCTTTTCTGAGCTCTTTGTTATCCACCACCGCCACGTCAACTATTTCCTTATAATCCCGGTGCTCTCCACACCATCGCCAAAAAGCCCTGAACAGTTCAAACCCCTGTCTGGCATTGTTGGGTCTGATTCCAGCTTCCTTAATCAGCCACTCTTTCAGGCTATCCGCGTTTATGTCAACCATACGCATCTGCAGGAGGGGATATATTACGCCCTGTACAGTTAGCTTCTTCCCTCGTTTCATTGGCTCCCCACCCTTCTGGGACAGGTTCAGGTGGTCTTTATAATGGCGCTCACTCCACCGCTTCTGGTGGTGGTCAAGATAGGACACCCATGCATCATTAACCATAAGTGTGGCTTTTTGAATATATTGATTTTTGCTGACTAAAAATATGAATTTGCGTTGATCTGAAATGACGCTTTCATCGGGCTCATAACCCGAAGGTCGTCAGTTCAAATCTGGCCCCCGCCACCAATAAAAACAAGCACTCGGGCTAACCTTAACGGTTGGCCTTTTTGCTTTCTGGAGTTCGTGTAAGCGATATGTAAGCAGATTTCACCAATAATCAATGCCGGATTATTGGTTGCCCACTTTACCCAGCATCCAGCCAGATATTTTCCCAGCCATCGGTTGCCAGCCTCCCATAAGCAGGAACACCATTACGGGATAATCCCGCTTCGGCCTCAAACTGAACAGGTTCCAATTCGGGACGGTGTCCAAAATCGACATCGTACCTTCATGCGACACGCTGACCACAGGCATTGATTCCCCGGTTATCAGCAGGAGGACACCGCAATTTTGTGCTGTCCGGCTTTATTTCCTGATTATCTCAAAGTGCCAACGCGCTGGCAATCGCCCTGCGTGTGCCTGCTTCGCACATTAACGATATTGTACGCGAACGGCGCGGGGTAACCGCTGATACCGCCTTGCGCCTGGCGCGTTATTTTGGTGGTGACGCACAAAGCTGGCTTAACTTGCAAAGTGCTTATGATTTGAAAATAGCTGAACAGAATGCCGCAAAAGAGCTGGCAAGGATTGAGCACTTCTGCACCTGAACAGTTTGCGGCTGTTCAATGGGTGATGCTCTTTACAGAAGGCAAAGCCCGAAATTGGGCTTAGGTCAGAAAACAGCCAGGTAGGGATTTAAATGGTGGGGCAAAACGCAAAATTGAGCTTAGGTTAAAAAAAGACCAGTCAGGCCAGGCAAGAGGGTAATTCTTGTTCCGGTCAATCCTGTTTATGAGCTGTGCTTGAATGTAAGGGATAGCCCCAGTGACTTCATTATTTTAATGACAGTCATAATGGTCGGGTTGCCTTCACGGCTAAGCGTTCTATATAGCTGCTCTCTGCTAAGCCCTGCCTCTCTTGAAACCCTGGTCATACCTTTGGCCTTTGCCACAACCCCCAACGCTTCCGCAATGTGTCCGGGGTCTTCAGTTTCAAACGCATCATCAAGAAAAACGTCAATGGCTTCCGGTGTGTCCAATGCTTCCGCAAAGTCATACTTAAAAACCTGTTCAGCCATGCTACACCTCCTGAGCTAACTGTTTTGCTTTTTTTATATCTCGTTGTTGAGTGTCTTTATTGCCACCGCAAAGAAGCAAAATAATGGTGTTTCCCGTCTTCTTGAAATAGACGCGATATCCTTTCCCATAATGAATCCCTAGCTCACTAACACCTTCACCTACTGGCTTGACATCACCGGGCAAACCATTTGCCAGTCTGAACAGTCGGGCGGCGATAAGTGCTTTTGCCTCCTTGTCCTTCAGGTTCCGCTCCCATTTACGATACGTGCCTGTTTGCTGTAACTCAATCATGCACAAATTGTAGTTTATAAACAACCCTGCATCAATACAAAAATCCACCATCATAGTGGATGCTGAAAGGCTGGCCTGCCCCTGATCTGAAAATGCGGTTAATGACTTCCTGCCTGGCTTGCTGTTGTGGTGTGGTGATTTTTTGTGCTGTCATGGTAATTCCCTGATAAATCGGAATGAAACAGGAGGGTCATCCCCCGTCACTTGCTATGCTGTAACATGCTGCCGATCTTTGGCCGAAAACGATGCTTCTTGTTCTTTGTATTGAGGCTTTGCTTTTTTGGTCTATCATTAATAATCAGAACAGTGAAAACCTGGCCCGGGCAGTTTGTTAGTGAGCGGTTTGGCCGCCTGCGCTCTTGTTTTACGAGATTTTTTTTCAGGCTATTTTGTTTTCAGGCTATATTGATTGTTAGCCATATTGTTCTGCCCGGTATGACAGATAGAAAGCAGGTTCCTGTTGAAACAACAGACGGGCGAGTAACCGGTTTATTTCCCGAGTTGTTCAGCCTGGTAAAAGTTTTTTTCAGCGTTAAAGGTAGATTTTTTTGGGCTTGGAGCGTCGTCAACATTTTCGTGTGCCGTTTGAGCATGAAGCCGACCTGGTGGTGGCCAATCGGGTATATGGATGTCTGGTACACGATTTCTGTCCCGGTGGTCTGCTGGTCGAGCTGGTTTCTCATGGCGGCCATCAACCGGAGGGGCTGGATGGTGTCACCTTTGGCACCCTGGTCGATGTCCAGCTCAGTATTGGCCCTGAATTTGGCAACAAACGCCTGCAAATTATCGCAGAAATAAGGCACCAAAGCCGCGGCATGGTCGGGCTGCAATTTCATTCCATTTCTGAGTCAACACTGGCATTGTTGAAGCAGATGACCGATTACCATGAAAAATGTCGTCAGTACACTGCATCAAACCCTGTCAGCAATAGCCGTTCCCGTTATGGGTCGAACACTCTGCACAAACTGATCACCGGCTATCGTCAGGTAATCTTGCAACGTTTACCTATCGCTCTGGAACACACCCTCAAAACCGTGTGCGAAAAACTGCTGTCAGAGATCAATGCAACTGCAGATCCCCGGCTGCGTGCGGATTACGATCTGTCATTTCAAATGATCGATCGCCGGGGAGCCTGGATAGCGGATCAAGTAAGCCAAAAAGTAATTGACCGGCTCGCGGCCATAATTGACCAGAACAGTCCACCTCCGATTCCAGATAAACAGGACAACACATCACAAATCAAGCTGGAAGTGTTAGACAAAGATGCCTTTGAAGACTGGCTGGCTGTCAATGTGGCGATTCGTACCATTGAGAATGAACTCGGGCATGATCTTGGCAAAATCGCAGATATTCTAACGAATGTCAGCGGCCAGAAATTCGATGTCCAGTCATGCCCTGTAGGCCCGGAAAACATAGTAAAAACCTTAAGTACCGTATTTAACAACCTGGAGCTGCCGTCAGCGACCCAACCGGTGATGTTTAAAGCTGTTGGTCGTGTCCTTCAGAATGAATTGAAGGATATCTACGCCGTTTTGGTAGCAGGAGCCCGACGCATTGGTATCCAGGTTGAGCCAGAAACATCTTCTTCTGTCACTGCTAACCCGCCGTCTGATTCACCTGACCCGTTAAAAGCTTCGGGTTCTGCCAATGATAAGGGGCAAGGCGAAAACAGTTCCGGGAAGCCGGTGTTGGTAGAGGCGCATCACACGTTGCCTCACCACTTGCAGCAAACCAGGGAGCAGTCGAATCTGATCCCTGCGAACAATGTATCAACAGTCGCTTTGTCTTCGAATCCTCATATCCAGCCTTTACCAGGGGCAGTGGGCTTCAGTGCAGCGCCCTACGGCTTTCTAACCTCACCATTTACCTCCGCAGAGGTGCAGACTGTCGAAGGCTTGAGCAAAAAGCGGCTTGAATTGACCACCCGAACCCTGAGAAACCTGATTAATCTGAACACATCCGTGAGCAAGGGAGGAACGTTATCGGATAGCTCGCACCGTTTTGTCAAACTGGAAGCCGATGCTCGCCTGGTCGGTGATCTGGAAAAAGATGCTTTGGTCAACGCAGTCTCAAGCCTGCAGAAGTTACTCGAAAACCGGCAGGAAGCGAATCGACTTAAGGGAAAGTCTCTTGAATATCAGCTAAACAGTGTGCTGGCCGTCGAGGCCGGCGGCCGCTCTATAGCTGGTGAGGATCAGGACATCATTCGCATTACCGATCAACTTTTTAAGTCCATGCAGCACCAGCAAGGTGTAAGCGATGGTCTAAAACAGTGGATTGAGAAACTCAAATTGGCAATGCTTAAAGTGATCTTGCTCGATAGCAGCTTTTTTGGTAACGCCGAGCATCCGGCTCGGCGATTTATCAATCAGTTGGGTAAACTCGGGCCGGTGAAGCCAGGTGCGAATAGAAGATTGGATCGGCTATTGGAAGCTTTTACCAGCCGGGTAATCAATCACTACAAGGGCGACAACACCATTTTCGGTGATTTGCTCGAAGAAGTTGGTGTGCTGGTCGAGCGTCAGGAAAAAGCCTTTGCGCGTAACTTTGACAGAATTGCCAGAGCCTATGAAGGCCAGCAACAACTGGCCAAGGCCAGAAAAAATGTTGTCGACGCGATTTCGGAGCGGATCACCGGCAAGCGGATTCCGAGAGTGGTGTTTGATTTTATCGAAAACGCCGGGTGGAAACACTATTTGGTAATTACCCTTTTGCGTGAAGGGGAACAGAGTGAATCCTGGCAGGAGTCGATCCGCGTTATTGACATCTTGCTGCACTGGATAGGTGGTGACGCCTTCCCTTACCCCGGATCTTGCGAATTCGAGATTGACCTGGAAGCACCGACATTGCTGCAAATGCTGGACAGGGAGCTGACGACCTCCGGACAAACCGGCTATAAACAGGTTTTGGACCAACTGAAAAAACACCTGTTCGAGCAGGTTGAGCCTGAATGGCTGGATGTGGAATCCTACCGTTGGACAGGCGAGGGAGCCGAGGAAGTTCAAAAACTGTCCACCTCCGAAAAACTCAAGGTGGTGGGCCGCTGGCAAAGAAAAGCAGTCAGTTTATCCATCGGAGACTGGATTGAGTATAGCGGTGAAGGCGAAGAACCCCAAAGAATGCGATTGGCATGGTCAGGAACGAACTTTTACCGCTTTGTGTTTGTCAGCAGCCACGGATTGAAGGACGTCGATATTCTGCTGGAGGATTTTTCGGCTGGTCTTGAGGATGGGCGTTTCAGAATTTTGGATGAAGACCAGGTACCGATAGTAGACCAGGGACTGCATAACATGGTGCAATCGGTTTACAAAGACCTTGCAGGCCAGGCCAGTTGTGACCCCTTGACCGGATTATTAAATCGACAGGAATACGAGCGTTATGTTGACAGAGCAGTAGCTGACGCCATCACCAATAAAGAAAGCTACTACGTGATATACGTTGATATTGACCAATTCAGAGTCGTCAATAATTCCTATGGGTATCAGGTCGGGGATAACCTTCTGAAGCACGTGGCCAGACTGATTAGCTCAACTGTTCCAGATGACGTCATTTGTGCCCGTCTTGGAGGAAATGAATTTGGTCTCATTTATAGAAATCAAAAACAAAAAGTTATCTCCAGTTTGAACAGAGTACGGCTTGCCGTCATGGAAACACCTTTTGCGTGGGAAAACAACCTGATTTACGTCACTGTCAGCATTGGTGTCGGGGAAATGATTCCGCAAAGCGATAACATTGATTCTGTTCTCCGAAAAGCTTACCTGGCATCGGAACTAGCCAAAGAGCAGGGACGAAATCGTATCGTAGAGTATGCCTTGCACGATAAGGATCAATGCCGCCAGGATGAAATAATGAACTGGGTCAAGCGGATTGAAACTTCGCTTGATGAATTTCTGGTCTTGAAGTGCCAGGAAATCCGCCCCATTCGATCTGCCAACAACAAATCTCATTATGAAGTGTTGCTGGGAGTGAAGGATAATCAGGGAAATTTACTGCCTCCCATAAACCTTATTGAAGCTGCCGAACGCTATGGCCGAATGTCCAAAATCGACCGTTGGGTGGTCGGAAACGCACTGGACTGGATGGAACAAAATCCCGGGGTGGTTGCCAATTTGGATGGACTTTCAATAAACTTGTCCGGCACCTCTATCGGAAATGAGGCATTCCTCGAATTTATACTGGACAAGCTATCTGACACCGGGGCTCCCCTTGAAAAAGTCTGCTTCGAGGTAACAGAAACGGCGGCGGTTACCAGTCTCACCGATGCCTGCGAATTTATCGCGGCTGTAAAAAGAAAAGGCTGCAAATTTGCGCTCGATGATTTTGGAACAGGGTTGTCCTCCTATGCCTATATACAGAGATTGCCGGTAGACTTGCTGAAAATTGATGGCGTATTCATTCGCAATATTATCAACAACAAAAAAGATGAGGCTCTGGTTCGCTCCATCAACGATCTCGCCCATTTCATGGGGATGCAGACGATAGCAGAGTTTGTTGAAAACGATGAGATACTCGGGCTTCTTGGTGATATCGGAGTCGATAAGGCACAAGGATTTGGTGTTCACAAACCTGTATTACTGGAAGCCCTGAATTAGTGGGCGCCGATGAAACGCGGGGCGCTGATGAGCTGATGAAAAGCGGCAAGATACCCCACTAACTGTTGATGCAACCGTTTGGCGGAAAAGAACTGAAAAAAGGACTGACCATTCCAATTCTCCTTTTTTCAGATTATCCATATCCAACCCGACTGCTCCTGAATACCACTTGTCATCGCCACTCAAACCCGACAACAACTACGCGCTGGCCTGCCCCATTGTTTCCGGCATTTTAACGGCAATGACAGTACCCTTGACACAAACGGCATCATTGGCAGAGAGGGTTATTTCAACGACCACCTTGCGTTCTTTTACTTCGGTAATTTTTCCGTGAAGCACAAGCTCAACTCCCATTGGGGTCGGAGCCAGATAGCTGACATTCAAGGCTCCGGTTACAAAGCGCAGTGCGGGTAATGACCCCATTTCACGCCCCTCGGCCCGGTATGCAGCAGCAGCGGCACTGCCAGTACCATGACAATCAATAAGAGAGGCCAGCAAACCACCATAGACAAAGCCCGGTATTGCCATATGGCAAGCTTTGGGTGTGAATCGGGCAATTGTTTCACCCCTATCCTCATCAAGCCAGTAGCTTTTTAATTGGTGCCCCTCCGCATTGTTACTGCCACACCCATAGCAATGGCTGAGTTCTTCGGGGTAACAGTCTTGAAATGCCTGATCGTTCATAATAACAAATTCCATAGTTAACATTGTCTGCCATACAGACAATAGATATTGATTTGCACCAAACACCCGGAAAAACACGCAAATGCAAAAAGTGTTGGTACGATTTTCAACCCGGGCGAGGTTTTATCAGTTCTGGTGCCGGTGGAAAACGACTATTCCCCAAACAAATACTGTTTACAACTAAACAGGAGTATGCCATCGTACAAAAAACTGTCTTTGGCGTAGGTGATTAACTCCAGTTGGGCGTGCCGGGGATTATCATTTCTGCCACTCCTGGCACGCATGACTGTACCTGATGCAATCGAGCGGAGCTCAACGTAGAAGTCCTTCAACTCGGTCGGCCCGTTGCCGACTTTCATTACCTGGCCTGCTACCAGTGAATAGGCATACCGGCCATCCTGGTGAAGTAACTGATGGCCTCCCTCTGTGCCTTGTGCGCCGCGCAGGGCCGCCTCCCTGGAGAACACCAGGCCATCTGGCATATCACGATAATTGTCACTGGTCGCGGTGCAGAGAAAACTGGCGAACGACGTCCCGGGGACAACCAGGAACAGGAAAAGAAAGAAAAAGTGCTTCACTGACATAGAGTGCTTCACTGACATAGAGAGTAGTCCCTTTTATAAATATGCTGACTTGCCCTTAACCCTTGCCTCGCTTCATTCAGGCACTCCGAATAACCATTGGCAATCAATGCACTTCTGGTTTCGGCCTCAAACCGATACCCCATGAAAAGTATTGTTGCGAAAATGGCGCTGCCTGCGAGTAAAGACAAGCGTGACATGCCCCGCTGCTTCGGCTTTTTCCAATGTTCGACCAAATACACGCCGTGCAGAACAGGCAGGAATACCGGCAACAAAAGCAGGTACTCATTACTGACCACCATGATCTCCATTGCATTCGTTCTCAGCCCGAGCTGGAGCTGGTACACGCCATACAGGTAGGCAGCAATAAAACCACCGGTAATGAGGTACAAAAAAAACCAGGCGAAACACCTGCTGTGGCGGCTGTTCATTGGCTGATCAATCAGTAAAATATTCCCTTGCCCACCGGAACACCATTCCTGGCCTGCCAGTTCAATATGTTTTCAAGCCTGACTAACTGTCGCGCCAATTCACCGATTGTTTTATCGTAGAGGCTTTGATACGTCTCATCGATAAAGTTGATCAAAGCGGTTGTCAGACCAAATTCGGCATCTATTTTTTCCAGTAAAATCGCGGTGGCCACACCAACAAACAAGGCAGCGACCAAAGGCCCTGCGGCAACCTTTGTCAGCACCCCGACAGCTGCAGCCGCACCGGCAGCCAGTGCAGACGAAATACCGACTTTTACCAGGTCTGACGCGATGGTACCGATCAAAGAACCAAGTGTGGACTGCTCATCGATCAGGTATTTCAGCACGTTGATCGGCACGGTAAGAAAAACCGTGATTTTTGCTCCATGCAAGATGCTTTTGGCAACCCCGACCTTGCCGATTGCCATAGATACGATTTTAGGGTTGTTGGCCAGGTAGCGCGTCCCCTTCAGAGCTTTGCGCAAACCCGGATAACCCTTCAGAATTACATAGCGCCTGCCACCTATGGTTTTTTCGACAATCCGACCGCCTGCGCCAAACTCCCTGACTTGTCCGACCACGGTCGCTGCATCCATGGCAGGAGCCACATAACCCGCGATTGTTTTGGCATTGTCAAGTGTAGCCACAGAAGCAATACGACTTTTAAACTGCGCAAACTCTTCGGCAGTCATAATGAAAAGTTCGTGGCTATTCGCATTCAGTTCGTTCTGCAATTTCTTTTTGTTCGCTTCATCCATGCCGAGTGAACTTTAGATTGAGGAATTGATATTCAGGAGCACCAGTCTCCAAGCATACCTGACTAATAATGGAAGCGACTTCTGCTGTCAAATACCATCACCTTGAAAGCACCAAATATCAAAAATACCCGCAAAAGCCATAACACCCGACATTCAATACAGTCTTGCGGGCACTCACCTTTGCACAGTTTCTACCTTGTGCTCCTTCGCCGCAACAAGCTGTGTTTTGATTTGCCTGTTTTCATCCTGAACCACATCGGGAAGCACGACACCTGCAATAATACCAAAAACAAAAATGACAATCGCGATTATCGGGATCACTTTGGTTGGTGAAGAGTGACCAATTTCAAGACAGGCTACCTTTGGTTCTTCACTGGATGAAATTGCTGCGCATGACGATGAGTGACCAGTTAATGCATTGTTCATAACATACACCCTTCACTTGAGATTTTATACGTTAATCTTAACGTAAAAATACCAAATCAACTGTCAAAGAATGCAATATCAGGAACAGAGAATACCGTCTCCTGCCTCGACAAGGCACAGAGGAAACTATCTGAAAAAACAGAGAAACAAGCCCTGTTCAAGCCGTATCTGTTGACGCTTCGGGGGCGCCTTATCCAACTTCCAGCCGGTTTTCGGGTCGTGGTCTGGCGCACGTCAGCCAGGTGAAACGGGGACAGGTGAGATACGCAGAGCAAGGTCACTTACTGAAATTCCCCAATCCTGTACGTCACTTCATCATCATTTCCATCAAGGGTCATATCGACCACGATCAATGATGGATACCCCAGAGTCTCGTCATATTCAACAGTCAGGCTGTCTGCCCGGGGAATGATCTCGACAATATAATCAAACCATTGATCCAGAGTCCGCAACTCTGATAATTGCCCGGCACTCAATATATCACCATTCGGAAGGAAAAAAGCACTGGCAACCTGACCGTCTGCCACATTCACGGAAATGTCTTTTTTTGCCTCCTCATTGCAGGCACATTCCTCACTGAGCACGTACACATAGTCCGGGTGACTGCCGGCCTGCCACAGTTGGCGATTGCTTTTCAATGCGGTGTAAAGCGGATTTTCCTCCCGGGAAGCCTCTTCGCCCTGATTATCGCTCCCCTTGTCCTCGCCCTCGTTTTGTTCCTCCCCGTCTTCCTTTTCCGGAACAGGAATTCCATTTTCCACCCAGTCTGCGGGAATTACATTGTTATACGGAATCAGACGGTCATCCTCTTTCGCGAATAAAGCCAGCTCAAAAGTCGGCGCTTCGCACCGATTTTTTTCGAATGAACGAAACAGGGGGTCGTAAACACAGAACTGAAGCAGCAATCGGGTAAATGGCTGACCTATGAATACTCGCTTCCCGTTGGGCAAGCCGGAACAATCAATCACGTTATCAAGTATCGCGCAAGAGCCATCGTACTCCGAGCCACAACCGCTCTGCACCTCCATACTTTTGGCACAATCCATCTCAGCGAGTTTTACCTGGGAGGAAAACCTTTCAGTCCCCACATAGAGTGCGACTGTATACTCATTCGTGGGGCTGGAGAAGTCAACATTCCATGATACATCCAGGCTCTGCTCGCCAGCAGTTGTCGTCAGTTGAATCGCCTTTGCCAGATTGCCGTTGACAAGCACAGTTGCATCACCCAGCCTTAAAAAACTGTTACTGCCTTCATCGCTATCACTACAGGCCATCAGAAAAGCAGCCAGATACAGAGCAGGTAACAGCCAACCACGCAAACAACGCTTCATAGTATTATTCCCGATTGATAAGGGTATGGTTACATCCCGGAAAATTTTCTTTTTGAACAGTTTTTCCAGGCAATTACAGGCCTCGCCTTCTTCCATTCTAACCATTATTTTCAAAAACAGTCCATGCCACAACCGGCAAATAGAATGCGGATCAAGCCCGAATGCCTTCGAGATGTGGCCTCCGATTGTAATGCCTTTCCGGTTCAGGCAGTGTTAGCTCTATCTCATTTAAAGCAAATGAATCCGGTTTTTTGCAAAAGCCGGAAACCAAGCAGAACTTCTCGACTTTTATGATAACTGCTCACCCGCCCGGCACAGGATGGCGCGGACAGCCTGCGCAGGAGGCACAGGCAGACACCATCGGTGTTCAGTATACAGCGAACAGCAAGAAAGTGATTGCGATTCCGTTTTATTTGAAATGACTACCATTTCGATCTGATACAGGTATACTTCAGGCATGATTGCTACCAGAATTTTTCTCGCTCTATCGGGCTGGGTTTGTGTTGTATTGGGTATAGCAGGAATCTTTCTGCCGATACTGCCAACCACCCCGTTCCTGCTCCTTGCTGCCTGGTGTTTCGCAAAATCTTCCGCAAGATTCCATAAATGGCTAACCGGTCACCCGCAGCTTGGCCCGTTCATCAATTCATGGCAAAGCGGCCAGGGCATCCCCAGACGAATTCGAAACAGAGCCATTGTGGTGATGTGGTGCGGCATGTTGTTGTCGATGTTGATTGTGGGCAAGCTGTGGCCATTTCTACTGCTCGGCACCATTGGCTGTTGTGTCTCGGTCTATATGCTCGGACAACCCCTGCTGGATGAAACACACTGAACTTATTGTCGAAAAGGCAAGGTGAGCCTGTGCAGGCAGCCCGCCAGGATATCTGTGCAGTTTTATTAATTGTTGCTAAAATGCGAAAAACTGTTCAAGCCAATTGATACCAGACTCGCTAGACATTACACTGGCCCGATTGGTTTCATCAGAGTAGTCAGTCGACGACTGAAAACCGTTGATTATTGGTATTTGCCCACCCAGGGAGGGAGGCGTGAGCAGATACAGTTATTAAAACAATTGACATCGAGTCAGTGCCTTGACGCTGTTCCGGGATGGACGTAATTCGAAGGTAAACGTACCAGGGTTCTTTGTCGCTCATATTTTTTACTGGAGTCAAGTATGAAAAACGTATCAAACATAAATGAAAGAGCACCTTTGCGTCTGGTGAAGGTGTCTCTTGCATTCTCGCTGGTCAATTTCTTTGTGCAAGGTTTGAACTGGGATTCGCTTCTTGTTTTTATCCTGTTCACCTCGTCCGTTTATGTCTCTGCCCAAATTGCGTTGCTCGTTAACAGCCCAGATTTCAAGATGATCCCCGAAATAGAGCCCCTGAGACTCAACCTGCTTGCCTTCTGCGGCATTTTCATTGTCATCGCAACCTTCGCCTACTCTTGCCTTTTTGGTGTATTTTATGCGGTAATCGGGCTCATTTACCTCATATCACCCTATGACCGGGAATGGTTAACGGGTCAGTCCAAAATTGTCATCGTCGGGAACAAGGTCGAATACCGAAAAGGATCTGCCTGATTGTTTTCTCAACCCTGACAACCTTCTCCCGGGTCAGTCAGGGTTTGATTTATCCTGGTCAGGATACCCGGTAATATCCCTGATAGACTGATATAACGGTCGTAATTGCCGATACATTTTCAGATAGACTTCTGAATACAGTCTGTCGTATATCCTGACGTTTTCCGGTTTGGGGTGAAATGTTTCACCCACCCGGGTCATTGCCGCAACAGCCTGATCGAAATCCTGATAAATCCCCAGCCCGACAGCCGCGTCTATTACTGCACCAAGACCGGATGTTTCATAGGTGTGTGGCCGCTCTGCGGGCAGCCCGAAAATATCTGCTGTCAGCTGCATGGCAACATCACTTTGAGAGCCTCCTCCGGCTACCCGGAGCTTCTCTATTTTCACGCCGGATCTCTTTTCTATTCTTTCCTTGCCCTCACGCAGCCCGTAAGCCAACCCTTCCAGAATAGCCCGGTACAGGTGCGCCCTGGTATGAACATCACCAAACCCGATCACCGCTCCTTTCGCTTCCGGCCCCGGGTCTCTGGCTCCCGGCGACCAATAGGGCTGTAGCGTCAACCCCATTGAGCCAGGCGGAATCGATTGCACCAGTTCATCAAAGAGCACTTCGGGTTCAATCCCTCTTTCCTCGGCGATTCGCTGCTCTCTCAGCCCGAATTCTTTCTTGAACCAGCTCACCATCCAGAAACCTCGATATATCATAACTTCCGTACAATAGGCCCCGGGAATGCCGGACGGGTACGGAGGCATAAATCGCGTAGGCTCCACATAGCGGTGACTGGTAGTGTTAATGGTCGCGGTAGTGCCATAACTCATGCAGGCCACACTGGGCGCGTTACCACCAGAGCCAATGATCTCGCATGCCTTGTCCGATGCCGATGCAATAACCGGCAAACCTTCGGGAATCCCGGTATGTTGAGCGGCTTCCCGCGTGATTGTTCCCATTTGTTTGCCTGGCTGAACCAGCTCGGGAAGCATATCGGGGGTAAGGGGCAGCGCACTCCAGCGCCAGTCAGACTTGCCAGCCCATTTCAGTTTTTTGTAATCAAAGGGTATGTAGCCCACCTGGCTCCCTACCGAATCCTTGTATTCACCCGTCAACCTGTAATTCAAATAACCGGATAGCAACAGGTATTTATGCGTTTTTTGCCAGATTTCGGGTTGCTCTTTCAATATCCAGTTGGCCTGACACTTTTCCCTGAACCCCTTGACAATATCCTGCACCCCTGCGGCTTTGAACAGCACACCCCAGAGCCCTCCCATTGGCTTGTCGACCGGACAGGTACGCCGATCCAGCCAAACGATTGCCGGCCTCAAGGGTTCACCGTTTTTATCCAGGTTGACCACCGTACCTCTTTGCGTGGTCACAGAGACTCCCCTGATGGTGGATTTGTCAATATCGATACTGGCCCACAGCTTGTCGCAGGCAGATTTCAACGATTGCCAGTAATAGTCAGGATGTTGCTCTGCCCATCCGGGCCTGTCAGAAAAGTAGGGTTCCAGTTCCTGCTTCCCCTTACCCAGCAAATTACCTTTGGTATCAAATAACAGGGCACGGACACTTTGCGTTCCGTTGTCGATCGCCAGCAGAGTATCATCAACAGGCTTTGATTTCTGTTGGTTCGGCCTGCTGCTTCCATCCTGTTCATTACTCATGCAATGTTCATTACTCATGCGTTGTTCAGTGCTCATACGCTGACCACGTTATTATCAGTGGCGGTATCCTGCTGACATTGCGCCTGTGCAGCAGGGCCCTCCTCTCTTGCCTTGCGAGAAGGTAAACCAAAGTGGTTTTGCCACAACAGGCGATATCGCTCATATTCCTTCTGCCATTTCGATGCCGACCAAAGCAAGTGCTGAATACACAGAGACTTCACCCGGGGCATGATCTCTTCGCCACCCTCAGCCAACAGAAGGCCAATCCGTGTTCGACGCAGGAGCAAGTCGTCAAGATGCACCACCTGCTCATTCGCCAGAACCCATTCCAGCTCACCCCAGAGAGTGTCCGTTGTTCGAATCTTCTGCCAGGATATTTGGGGTTGACCCAGTATCCCGCCTGCGGCAGTTCCGTAACGCCCCAGCAATCTTCGAAAACAGGAAGTCGTCATCCCGACCGGCACCTTTCTGACGGATTGATGTTTAAAAATCACTGCATCTCCGGTATTCAGTTCAAACCCCGGCAAATGCGGGCGAGCCTTGTCCAGCACATCCAGGGCAATGAGTCGAAACGTGGTCAGTTTGCCACCAGCCACACTGATAACACCGTCATCATCCCATATGGAGTGCTCTCTTTTCTCGCTTGAGGGATTTAATGCGCCGGTTCCTACAACAGGCCGAATACCTGAATAACTGGCAATTGCATCGGCCTCGGTGACTTTTGCACCAGGGAACTGGAAATTCAATGCCTCAAGCAGGTAATCGACCTCTTCCCGAGAGATGGAAATATCAGAACGACCTTCCAGAGAATGATCGAGGTCAGTGTTTCCCACAACGGTCACACCTTCCCAGGGAAACAGGAAAACAGGCCGCTTGTCGGCAGGATGAAAAAAACTGACGGCGTAGGAAACGGGAACACGCCATTGGGGGAAAATCAGGTGACTCCCCCTTAAAGGTCGAATTACTGCATCTTTGCCCATTTTCTTGCGAAGTGCATCAGTCCAGGCACCTGTCGCATTAATCACAACCTTCGCCCGCACAGAAAACGAGGCGCCTGTTTCTTCATCCAGCAGGGTTACTTTTTTTTCTGCTCCGGCTTTTCCTGATTCGGCTTTTCCTGATTCAGCGGCTTCAATATGATCAGCCGCCACGTAGGAAAGTGCGCAACCGCCTTCTGCCACTCCTTCCTGAAGTACACGCAATACCAATCGGGCATCGTCAGTCACTGCATCACCAAACTCGGTGGCTCCGTTCAGCTTGTCATCACGCATTCCCGGCACACACAGGGACGTATCCCGTTTACTATGGAAGCGATGACTCCAGCGCCGGGCCATCCAGTCATAAAAAGTCAATAGCAGGTTGAAGATAATCGGCCCGGGAAAGCTGAACCGGTAATGCCCCATCAGAAAGTGGAGTGGGTCGACCAGACCCGGAGCTTCCGACATCAGCCTTTGCCTTTCTTGCACCGAGTCGTGCGTCAGCCTTATTTGGCCCGAGCCAAGATACCTGAGACCACCATGAACCATCTTGGATGACTTGCTGGACGTACCCCAGGCAAAATCCTTCTGTTCAACCAGGAGCACTTTCAGATTGCGCCTCGTGGCCTCGCGAAACACACCGGCACCGGTAATACCCCCGCCGATAATCACCATATCCCATTCAGAAGCCCCGGCTCGCTTTTCTTCTGCCTGAAGCCGCTCAATGGTCCGTTCTCGCCAACCTGGTTGCCAGGCAGACAAATCAGTGTTTTCCTTGATATCCATACAACCCTTCTGAGTAGCGGCTCGTCAGAAACCGCGCCGCATTGATAAATTCGGTATAACGAACTGCTATCCATATAACGAATAACGAACTATCCGTATAACGGAATAGCAACTAATCAACCAGCAAAGTGCCGGGGTTCATCATCGCATCCGGGTCAAACTCTTTGATCAATGCATTAATTGCCTGCATCCCGAGCCGACCTTTTTCTGTGGGCAAATAGGGCGCATGATCTTTACCCACCCCATGCTGATGACTGATGGTACCACGATTATTGACGATAATTTCAGAGGTAGTCGTTTTCAATTCAGACCACCAGTCAAGGGTTTGCTGAAAGGTTTCGCCCGTGCGAAATGCGTAGGTTGTATAAATACTGCACCCTTGCGGGTAAAAGTGCGAAAGGTGGGTGAATACATGCACTTTTTCGCCATGCCTGTCCAGCCCATGCCGGAGACTGTCTTCCATTTTATTCAGCAGGCTATCCACATTATCCCAGTCCGTTGCGGTTTCCAGGGTATCCACAACATAGCCATGTTGCCACAGCGTTTCACGTAAATAAGGCATATTAAAGCGCTTCTCGGCCCACTTATCGCCAAGTTTTGTGCCGGTATAAACACCATCATAGTCTCGACAGATGCCTTTTAACTGGCTCAATGATGCCTTGAACTGAGCATGAGACCCGGTAATGCCGACGGTCATCATACATTTACCCGTTCCTGCCCCCCTGATCTCCAGATAACGCTCCAGATAACCGATCAGCTTCGCGTGTCCTGCCAGCGCCAACTGGGTTTCCGTTTCGATCGCATTACTGAGGCGCAACATGGAAAGCTGTATCATACTCTGAACCAGGGCACGACTCGCGTCTTTGGCCTTTTGCCAGTCAGGAAAGAAGATGACAAAGAATTTTTCTTTGGCTGCAACCGGCTTCACCCTCACCTTCAGTTCGGTAATAATACCCATGCGCCCTTCGGAGCCCAACACCATTTCTCTCACATCCGGCCCGGCAGCAGATGCCGGTATGGTAGGAACTTCCATTTTGCCAAGCGGGGTTTCCATTGTGCAGCCCGCAAACATCTGCTCGATCCGCCCATACCTCAGGGACTGCTGACCGCTGCTGCGACTGGCCACCCACCCGCCGATGGTAGACAGTTCAAATGACTGGGGAAAATGACCCAGAGTATAGCCTCTGGCTTTCAATTGAGCTTCAACCTGCGGCCCGGGCGTTCCAGGGCCGAATGTCGCAATCAGACTTTCTTCATCCAGATCGGTTAACCGACTCATACGGCCCAGATCAATGGTCAGTACCGGATCAGATTCCTTGCGAGGATTAATATGCCCGGCCACACTGGTGCCGCCGCCATAGGGTATGATCCTGATTTTTTTCCCGGCAGCAAATTTGATCAACTGCGCCACATCATCACCGGTTTCGGGAAACGCCACGCCATCAGGGAACACCTCAAACTTTCCGCTTTTCATTGCCAGCCAGTCGGGCAGGCTCTGACCTCTGGCATGATAAACACGCTGTTCCGGAGTTTTGTCAATCAGGGGGTGATCCGGCAGTCGTGAATCAGGAACGGTTTTCAACACTTCTTCCAGTGTTGCATCTGGCAACGGGGAGGCCTCACCTACCCTTTCAGCCAAAAACGCAAGCCCGTTCTCTGGCAAATCCATACTGTGACTCTCGTCACCCCACCCATTCCAACGTCGCATATATTTCTCCCGATTATCAATTGGTCAAGTGCAGCACCAATTACATTCATTACTTTTTATGCTCGATACAATACCGAATAGTAAGGGCAGGTGAAAGCGTTGCGCCCAACATCTGCCATTTTTTGCGCTACAATCGTATCAAGCCGGCTAGTCAAAAAGGAGCCCTGGCGAGTCAACGGTGTAGCTGCCGCAGCACAGACCAAAATCGAAAGCAAGACACTTCACACAGGAAAAAAGATGAAAAGAATCGCTCTGCTTTTATTTCATTTAATCGCCTCACCTTCTTTGTTACTGGCAAATGAGTGTGGTAGCGAAAGCGAGATTATATTGGCTCCTGACTTTAAAATCAGTTATTACAATTATTGCACCGATAAAGGGGATCTTTCTTCTCTACTTTCCTACTACCAGAACAAGTGTGACAAAAGTGAAATTCTGCTGTCAGAGTTTAGAACTCGCCAGGCGATAGGCGATGAAGCGGCTGAAAAGTTTTTGGATGACCACCGCTATGCAGCTGACTATTTCTGCAACCAGACTGAAGAAAGAATTAAAACCGGCGTGCGAAGGAGACAGATTTGCAGTGAGTTTATGTCTTCCGGACGGAATTGTGGCTCCCCCGCCCATGATTCTCGCCTTGTTATCAACTCCCAACCGTCTGCTGATCAGGACGACAAAAAGGCCGACCCTTATGAGCAGTGCGTCACGCACAACGCCGATATACAAAAAGGCGCGTTAATTGTCAACGCGCATAACCACTGTGCAACCGGGTTGTTTATTACTGTGTGCCTGAATGTTCAGAGTGATGAAAAGGCGGGAATTCCTGCCCGCCTGGATAAGGCTGTTGGCAGCCTGAGCACACAACAGTTTGTTTTTCCAGGTGTAAACCAATCGGCCTACAAGTATTTGATCGGGTGGTGCCATTCTGACACCAACGATTGCGATATTACCTGCCAATAAACTGAAATAACCCGTCAAAAAACGGACGGGAATCAGCGCCCGAACGCCCCCGTGGTCTGCGGTGAGCCATTGCCACCTGAGGAAAGCTGTTGCGACCTGTGGCGAACCCGTGAAGAAAATGCATTCGTCATTTCAAACCATGCTTCTCACGGTTTCGCTGTCTTTCCTCTTCATTTTTCTTGAGTAACAGGTAGACCGCCCCTGTTCCGCCGTGCTGGCGTTGCGCCGAGTGGAATGCCATCACCTCATCCAGGTCTGACAGCCATTTGTTCAGGTAGCTTTTAATAATCGCCAACTGATCCGGGTTTCTTTCACCCTTGCCATGCGTAATCAACACAGTGCGCAAACTGTACCGCATACAATCATTAATAAACCGGAATACCTCGCGTCGGGCCTGCTCGACAGTGTGTTTGTGCAAATCCAGCCTTGCTTCGATCATGTATTTACCAAGGCGCAGTTTTTTATACACCCCATGCTGGACACCGTCTTTTTTATAATCCAGCGGATCATCAGGGCCAAGCATCTCGATATGCTCGCTGTCGGTTAACGGGTTTTGTTCAAGCTTGCCAAAAGTGACAGCCGCTTCCCGACGGACTTCGTGGCCGGGTGTTAACCGGTTTTTCTTGCCAACTTCGGCCCTTTGCTGTGGTTTAATGGGCCTGACATCGCCCATTTCTTCCATAAATTGCTGTCTTGCCGTTTTTTTATCGCTCATCTCGCCAGGTAATTACCACTTGTTAGTCTGCTGAAAGCGAATGGTAGCTTCCAGCGGTTATTCGCAACAAATCCTCTGGAGACAACTCAATCTCCAACCCCCTGCGCCCGGCGCTGACATAGACGGATTGATATGCTTGTGCCGACACATCAACAAAGGTTCTCAACCGTTTTTTCTGTCCCAGGGGACTGACGCCGCCGGGCACATATCCCGTCACGCGCTGAACCAGCAATTTGTCAGCCATTCGGGCTTTTTTCGCTCTGGCAGCCCTGGCTATTTTTTTCAGGTTGAGCGTAGTACATACCGGAACGATACCAACGACCAACTCGTCCCCGTTCAGGCTGACGACAAGGGTTTTAAACACCCTTGCACTCTCTACCCCCAGCTTTTCTGCTGCTTCCAGGCCGTAGGAAGAAGTAGAGGCATCATGGGTATACTCATGGATGTCATATGCCACCTTTTGCCTTTCGAGCATATCTATCGCGGGCGTCACAGGCTGATCCCCAATTGCCGATTTTTAAATACCAACCCCTGAAGGAACCTGCTCACTTTGCTAATTATCGGCAGAGCCAAAAGGGTGCCGAAGAACAATGGTTTCATTTCGATCCGGCCCGGTGGAAACAATATCAATCGGTGCTTCAATCTGCTTTTCCAAAAAGGCGATATAGTTGCGCGCATTTTCTGGCAACTCTTCCAGGGATTTTGCACCCGATGTACTTTCTGACCAACCAGGCAATTGTTCAAACACAGGTTCCAGGCTATCGTAATCCCTGCACTCGACCGGTGGGCGAGCAAGGGTTTTTCCCTTGCTCTTGTAGCCCACGCACACAGCGATACTTTCCAGGCCATCCAGTACATCGAGCTTGGTCAGACAAATACCGGAAACGCTGTTTATTTGAATTGCATGGCGCAAGGCAACTGCATCAAACCAGCCACAGCGACGCGCACGACCGGTAGTGGCACCAAATTCATGGCCCTTTTGGGCGAGGTGATCACCTTGCTCATCAAACAACTCGGTAGGAAATGGCCCGGAACCTACACGAGTCGTGTACGCCTTGGTGATACCAAGTATGTAGTCGAGATAAAGTGGGCCAAAACCGCTGCCGGTAGCGGTACCACCGGCGGTTGTATTGGAGGAGGTAACATAGGGATAGGTGCCGTGGTCAATGTCCAGCAAAGAACCCTGTGCGCCTTCAAACAGAATATCGGCTCCATTTTGCCGATGCTCATGCAGCTTGTCGACGACATCTATTACCATAGGTCTGAGCTCTTCCGCCCACTCTGCCGCGCAGGCCAGAGTCTCATCGTAGTCAACCGGATCAGCGTTGAAATAATTTTTCAAAATAAAGTTATGGTAGTCGAGCAGTGTCTTTAATTTGTCCTTGAACTGCTCACCATCCAGCAAGTCTGCAACTCTCAGCCCTCGCCTTGATACCTTGTCTTCATAGGCCGGGCCTATTCCCCGGCCAGTAGTTCCAATGGCCTCGTTACCGCGTGCCTTTTCCCTGGCCTGATCCAGAGCAACATGAACGGGCAGGATAAGCGGGCAGGCGGGGCTGATTTTAAGTCGCTGCCTGACCGGTACACCTTTTTCTTCCAACTGACGAACTTCTTTCATCAAGGCATCAGGAGCAAGAACAACGCCGTTACCAATCAGGCATTGCACATTTTCCCTCAATATTCCCGATGGAATCAGGTGCAATACCGTTTTTTCACCATCAATAACCAGGGTGTGGCCGGCATTATGCCCTCCCTGGAAGCGGACAACAGCGCCCACCTGCTCCGTAAGAAGGTCAACAATCTTGCCTTTTCCTTCATCACCCCATTGGGTGCCCAGTACCACTACGTTCTTACCCATGTGCTTTCTCGATTACAATGCAGATTATTGTTCAGAAACCGGCTTCACCTGCCACTTTCCATCAATATTGACCAGCTGCCTGTCGCAGCCCATATCCTGTGGTGTTCCCGAATCACCATCAAACCCTTGAACAACAATGTGTTCCTTGCGAAGTCGAGCCACTTCCCGATTCAGCGCCTCATCATCAGTTTGCGGGGCATATATCCTGCCGGAAAAACTGCTCTGACCTGAAAATTTCACCAGGGATTTCAAGTCGACACTGAATCCGGTTGCTGGCCGGGCGCGTCCAAATTCCTCACCAATCGAGTTGTACCTGCCACCCTTGGCCAATACGCTGCCCGAAGCATCGCCATAACCGGTAAACACCAGCCCGGTATGATAGTGATAACCCCGAAGTTCACACAAGTCAAAACTGACACTGATCGAAGGGTATAGTTGACATATCGCTTTACCCATCACGTCCAGTTGAGCGAGTGCAGCGAGAATGGATGGGTCAGAATGGCCAAACACTCCTGCAGCTTTTTCCAGAACAGCTTCATCTCCAATCAGCAACGGAAGCAACCTTAACTGATCAGCAATATCACTCGCCAGATCACTCGATTGCGTAATCATTTCGACATCAGGAACCGATTTGCGGGTCAGGGCATCCAGGTAATCATTTCGACATCAGGAACCGATTTGCGGGTCAGGGCATCCAGTAGTGACCGTCTCAGCTCACCGGTTACTCCGCTGGCAGCCAATACCCCCTTGACGATACCAACATGAGACAGATCAACATGAATAAAAGGTGCATTGGATAAATACATGGTTTCGATCATAAGCCGAATGATTTCTATATCACTCTCAATCGAATCATTGCCAAAGAGTTCGCAGCCTATCTGAATGGGGCTTCGGCCTTTTTGCTGATTCTCCGGCCTGGTGTGCAATATGGAATCGGAGTAACAAAGCCGGGTCGTTCCCTTTCTGCGCAGACAATGAGAGTCAATCCGGGCGGCCTGGGGAGTAATATCCGCTCGCACCCCCATCATTCGCCCCGATATCTGATCCGTCACCTTGAATGTTTGCAGATCCAGATCGTTGCCGGTTCCGGTCAGCAGGGACTCAAGATACTCGATCATGGGAGGCATAACGAGTTCATACCCCCAACTGCGGTAAAGATCCAGAAGACGCCTTCGAATCATTTCTGCAGACCAGGCCTTGGGAGGCAGTAATTCTTCTACGCCATCGGGCAGTAACCAGCGATTTCGGTTGGCCATGAGTTTCTCTGTTTTTTCTGTAAATGGTTAAAATCGGAAATTGTTAAAATCGGGCATAATTAAAATCGGGCATAGCTAAAATCTGACACGGTTGGAGCCGAAAAACGGTTAAAGCCATGAACAACCGGGCCTGCGAAGAGTCGAGCTCCGGAACGCCTGTGACACCAAATAACAACTATCGCACCGAATAACAACCGTCGCACCAAATAGTAACTATCGCACCAAATATAAAAGACCCGTGCCGATCAGCATACTGGTCAAACCCATGATTCGCATGGTCTGACTATCAATTTTTGCCAGTGTTTCTACCATACCCTTCCAACGATCAGGGTATAGGAAAGGGATAACACCTTCCAGAACCAGCATCAGGCTGAAAGCAACAGCGAGATCCTGCCAAACTGATTGTTCACTCATTTCAGTTACTCCCTCACCAGCATTATCGGGAATCGTCCGACTCGGGCTTTCCAGCCAAAGGAGCCGAATTTTACCTTTTTATCACCCATAAAAAAACCGGGTAATAGTTGCTAATGCCCAATCACCCGGTTTTATTTGTATCAGAGGTTCAATTTACTGCGTTATATCTCGCTTGCGCTGACCCTTGGAGTCTTTCAGGTAGCGAAGAAAGTCGCTTCTGGGGTCGATGACCATAATATCCGTGGTCGATGCGAATGTTTTCTCATAAGCGGACAAGCTTCGATAAAACGCGTAAAACTCCGGATCCTGGTTATAGGCATCCGCATAAATTCGAGCGGCAATTTCATCGCCTTCACCTCGAATGGTTTCAGCATCCCGATAGGCCTCTGCTTCAACAATGGCTTTTTGTCGATCTGCATCTGCCCGAATCCCTTCCGCCAGCTCCTTACCCTTGGATCTGTGATCCTGAGCGATTTTTTCTCTGGCGGTACGCATTCTGCGGAATACATCACTGCTCACATCTTTGGGCAGATCAATCGCCTTGACCCTGATATCCAGCACTTGAATACCAAACTCCTTGCGCGTGAACTCATCGATGATATCGGTTATTTCGTGCATCAATTCGTCCCGCTCCCCTGAAATAACCTCATGCATGGTTCGCACACCAAACTGATCCCGCAAACCGTTGTCGATACGAGACGACATCAGAGACACAGCACGCTGCTCATCTCCTGAAGTCGATTTGTAAAAGGCAGCCACATCCACAATTCGCCATGTAGCATAAGAGTCAACGACCAGTGGTTTTTGCTCTACTGTGAGATACTCTCTTTCAGGCGAGTCCAGTGTAAGAACCCGAATATCAAACTTTATGACCTCATCAATAAAGGGCAACTTGGCGTGCAACCCCGGCTGAATATCTGTCTCGCTCAACTTTTCAAAGCGCAACAGCACCGCTCTTTCTGTCTCATCAACAATATACAAACTGGCGCTTGCCAAAAAGTAGACCAACAGCGCGCCGACTGCCAGACCCATTACTCGACCACCCATTATCTACCCCTCCTGGTACCGGCGCCTGCCTGCCTGGATCTCAACTCATTCAACACTCTGTCAGCAATTGACTCTATATCCGTCTGGGTCATACCCCTGTCGTCTTGTGACATTGAGGGTAACAACGGAGAAACGCCTGGTGAAGGCTGCTTTGACAACCTGTCCAAAGGCAGGTAGATCATATTGTTACCGCCTTCCACATCAACCAGCACCTTGTTGGTTCCACCCAGCACCTTTTCCATTGACTCAAGATACAAACGCTCTCTCGTCACTTCCGGCGCACTTTCATAGACACCTTTCAACTTCAGGAAACGGGCTGTTTCACCCTCTGCCCGCGCGATAACCTGCGCCTTGTAGGCATTGGCCTCTTCCAACATTCGCTGGGCGATACCCCGAGCCTCGGGAACCACCTTGTTCTTGTATTGCTCGGCCTGGTTCACCTCACGCTGCTCGTCTTCCTTCGCGCTTTGAACATCCATAAAGGCAGCCTGAACTTCCTTGGGCGCATAGGTGTCTTCTATATTCACCTTGTTAATGGACAAGCCGGAATTATAGGCATTCAGATAGTCCTGCAAACGATCCTGCACCTTGATTGCCAGTGCCGTCCGCCCCTCGGTCAGCACCTGGTTCAACTCGGAACTGCCCACTTCATGGCGCAGCACGCTGTCTGTGGCATAAATCAGCATTCGCTCGGCATCACGAACATCCAGAAAGAACGCTTTCGGATCCGCAACCTGATACTGCACCTGCAATACCACTTCAACGATATTTTCATCCTCGGTGAGCATGTGACCCTGTGCACTTGCGCTTCTCACCTTGGTTACATCAACCTTGTCTATCTGATCAATAAAAGGAATCTTGAACTGGAGACCGGGGCCAACGACAGAACTGAACTCACCGAAACGCAGTAAAACTGCACGCTCCCGTTCGTTGACCGTGTACACCGACTGGAAGCCGAGAAATATCACGAGTGCAATCAGGGCTACCATCAGAAGGCCTTTGACAGAACCGTTGTCTCCGGTTCGATTCGTTGAACCACCACCAGTTCCTGAACCTGAACCGAACAGTTTGTTCAGTTTGTCCATGCCTTTTTTTATTGCCTCATCCAGGTCCGGAGGCCCTTGATCTCCTCCGCGATTACCACCCCCCCATGGGTCCTGGTCATTTTTGTTACCGCCAGGTTCATTCCAGGCCATAGATAACTCCATTCAATTCGTCAATTTAGTTTCGTCAGCTTGATTTGGGTTCAATACTATTGATCTTCAACCCCTTCGGCAACCCCATATATGATTTTCATTTAAATCAAGGGCATATTTCTTTACATTTCCGCATTTCACTCTTCAACAGGCCCGGGGGAATCGGTAAATTCCACATCACTTTCATTCATATTTAACTGCGACAGTATTTTCCGCCAGTCCTTTACAGGCAATCTCAGATGCAACAGGTAAAATCCGGAGTCATCCACCGACTCATTTACCACACCTTTTTCCTCGTAAAGACGAGCACGCAATCTGGCCTGAGCAGGTAACAGCCTGACTCTCCGGTCAAACATATCGAACGCCAGCACTTCGCCTATTGCAACCAGTAGCGCACCCTTGCCCGCCCCCGTCCTGGCGGAAACCCAAACGCGCTCGGGGAGCCCGCTTTCATCGCGATCGACCCGTTCTTCGGGCTGCTCCTGCAGAAGGTCAATTTTATTGTAAACTTTCAGAACAGGAAGATCGTTGGCACCGATTTCCTGCAAAACCGATTCAACCTGTTCGACATTCGCCATTCTGTTTTCGTCCTGACAATCAATCACATGCAACAGCAGTGTTGCATTTCGGGTTTCCTCCAGGGTTGCACGAAATGCTTCCACCAGTTTGGTGGGCAGGTGCCGAATAAAGCCTACTGTATCCGCCAGGATCACCGGGCCGGCATCAGGCACGTCAATACGCCTTAACGTGGGATCCAGGGTAGCGAAAAGCTGGTCTGCCGCATACACGGTTGATTCCGTCAACGAGTTAAACAGGGTCGATTTGCCCGCATTCGTGTAGCCAACCAGGGACACGGTCGGCACCTCGGAACGTTCACGGGATCGCCTTCCCTGAGACCGCTGTTTTCGCACCTTTTCCAGCTTTGCATTAATCGTTTTGATGCGGGCACCCAGTAATCGACGGTCGGTTTCGAGCTGGGTTTCACCCGGCCCTCTCAGTCCAATACCGCCCTTTTGTCGTTCCAGGTGAGTCCAGCCTCGAATCAGGCGGGTGGAAAGGTACTCGAGTTGAGCCAGTTCAACTTGCAGCTTGCCTTCGTGAGTACGGGCTCTCTGAGCAAAGATATCAAGAATCAGGCCGGTTCGATCAATCACCCGGCATTTGAGCACCCCTTCCAGATTCCTTGCCTGACTGGGAGAAAGAGCATGGTTAAATAACACCAGATCGGCCTCGTTGTGCTCAACAGACGACCGTATCTCTTCCAGTTTTCCCTCACCGACAAAATACCTGGACGTTGGGGTAGCCCGTGTTCCAGAGACGAAATCCAGCGGCTCGACTCCGGCTGACACAACCAGTTCCCTAAACTCTTCCGGATCTTCACGATCCTGCTCGGAAAAAAAGTTCATGTGAACCAGCACAGCGCGTTCACCGAAATCCGGGCGATCAAACAAAAAAGTCTACTCCATACATAAATTGACTCCACATGGGTTTACCCCACAAACAGTTTTACCCCACAAACAGTTTTACCCCACAAACAGTTTTACCCCACAAACAGTTTTACCCCAAACACAGGTTACGCACACACCGGCTTACCTCACACATAAATATATTCACACCCGGGCCAAGGTCACAAATAACCGCAACGACTCGGTGTGCTGACAGTTCAGTTATTATCATACAAGCCCGAGACAGAGAAAAAGAGAGGGGTACAGTCGGCTCTGCGACGCAAATTTGGCGCGCGAACGCGTTGTATTTAATGACACTGTTTCAATTGGTACTTTTTTTCAATTGGCACTTTTTTCTGACAGGGAAAAGCACTTTTTCTGACTGATGTGCTTGCAGGCGGGGCACTTGCAGGTGAGGATGGAGACTGCCTCCAATCCCACCTGTAACTCATATCTTCAATTCTCACCCTCAACTCTCGCCTTCAGCCCCGACTACTCATTGCCCTCCTCACCTTCCTGTCCGGGCTGGGCAATTCGAACATTTCTCGCAGGCACCACAGTGGAAATCGCGTGCTTGTAGACCATTTGACTCACTGTGTTTTTCAACAGGATAACAAATTGATCGAATGACTCGATGTGGCCTTGAAGCTTTATCCCGTTCACCAGAAAAATGGATACCGGAATTCGCTCCTTGCGAAGTGCATTTAAATAAGGGTCTTGTAATGAGTGCCCTTTTGACATGTCAGTTCTCCTGTATTAGGTAATAAGCAGTTGCGTGGCAATTATCCACAAAGTTCAGATAAATAACGACTCGTTACTATCTTCAAAAATTATTCACATCGGCCTTCAATTATTCACATCGACCTGCCAACGATTCGTCTTACTTTTGCAAACTTTCCAACATCTTCAGTTTCTATCCAGTGCACATCCGGCCAGTTTCTCAACCAGGTAAGCTGCCTTTTGGCCAGCTGACGGGTAGCGGCAACACCTTTGGCTACCATTTCTTCCCGGGACAAGTTTGCATCCAGAAAGTCCCAGACCTGGCGGTAACCAACACAACGAACAGAAGGAAGGTCTGCGTGTAAATCATCTCGCTGATGCAAGGCTCGTACTTCATCAATAAAGCCTGCTTCCAGCATTTTCATAAATCGCTGCTCGATTCTTGTGTGCAAATCCTTGCGTTCTCGCGGAGCAATCGCGAAGTTTATAACATTGTAAGGCAATCCACCAAAGGATACGTATTCCCAATTAGTGTAATCTGTTGTCTCGGTCTGTCCAGTTTTTCCCTTATTTGAGTCAAACCAGAACCCGGAAATCGGTTTTCCTGACAACCGATACACCTCTATCGCCCGTATCAGCCGCTGTCGGTTGTTAGGGTGTATCTTCCCGGCTGCAAACGGGTCGATATCAAGCAGTTCCCGGTACAAGGCACCCCAGCCGGCGCGTTCCGCCTGTTTTTCGATTTCTTTTCTGAGTTCAGGATCTGCCCCGGGCATGGAGGCCATTCCCTGACGCAACGCCTTGAAATACATCATGGTTCCACCCACCAGCAAAGGCGTTTTACCCTGCTCCGCTATATCCGCCATATGACGAAGGGCATCTTCTCTAAATTCTGATGCAGAATAGACCTCCGAAGGATCCCGAATATCAATCAACCTGTGTGGCGCTTTCGCCAGCTCCTCTGACCGGGGTTTGGCCGTTCCTATATCCATCCCCCGATAAATCATCGCAGAGTCGACACTGATAATTTCGCAGTTCATTTCTTGCACAAGCTCAATAGCCAGTTCTGTTTTGCCGGCGGCTGTCGGCCCCATTAGAAAAATGGCTTGCGGCTTGTCCGGGATACAAGCTGACACCCCTTACCTGCCCCGCAAAAAAAGCTTGTCCAACTCTTTCATGGTAAGTAACGTCCAGGTAGGCCTTCCATGATTACATTGACCGCTTCTTTCTGTTACTTCCATATCTCTCAGCAATTGATTCATTTCAGGAACACTTAGCACACGATTCGCTCGAACCGACCCATGACAGGCCATGCCTGCCATAATTTCATTTATTTTCTCCTGAATCCGGGCACTTTGCCCAAACTCCATCATGTCCGAGATCAAATCCCTTACCAGTTGCTCAACTCCCGCATTATATAACAATGCCGGCACTTCGCGTATTACGATACTTTCAGGCCCTAGTCGTTGCAACCTAATTCCCAGAGTTCCAATAATCTCTTCATGCTGTTCGACACAGGATGCTTCCAGCGCACTTACCGTCAGGGTCCGGGGAACAAGCAGTGGCTGGGATTTCAGCCCGGTGCGGTTATAATCGGCTTTCATGCGCTCATAGGTAATTCTTTCATGTGCAGCATGCATATCAACCACGATCAACCCTTGCCTCGCCTGGCTCAATATATAAACACCATGCAATTGGGCTATGGCATAGCCAAGCGGGTGATCCGGCTGCTCTCCCGGCTCTTCACCCTCTTCTGGCAAATCACGAGCCTGATGAATGGCAACACCCGATGCCGAAGAAGAAAGGGAAACATCATCCAGCGGACGTGACAACACCCCGAACGCTTCGAGCTGCTCCCTGACTTGAGCGGTTGATTGCTGCGATTCCGGTTGCCAGCGGGGCATTGAACCGCCTGATCCGGAAAGGGGGGCCGAATACTGGTAACCAGGAGAGACAGGCGCAGGCGGCTCCGAACCGGGAGACTGTGCCTGATCAGGCTGCTCTGCGACATCGGCCGGATTTTGTGGCCTGATTTCAGCCAAAGCGCGATGCAGCGACCGGAAAATAAAATCATGCACCATTCGACTGTCGCGAAACCGAACCTCATGCTTGGTCGGGTGCACATTGACATCGACTATCGCCGGGTCAAGCTCCAGATAGAGAAGAAACGCCGGGTGCCTGCCGTGATAAAGCACATCCTTGTAGGCTTGACGAATCGCATGTGCAACCAGTTTATCCCTGATCACGCGGCCATTCACAAAAAAATACTGGAGATCCGCCTGACTACGTGAAAATGTTGGCCTGGCAACCCAGCCGTACAGCTTGAGTCCGGATGCTTCAACATCCACTGCAATGGAGCTTTCCACAAAGGGTTTGCCACAAATGGCACTGACCCGGCGTTCCTTGTCCCCCGGGGTCGAGGCCGGTCTCAGAGTGTGTATCACACGCTGATTGTGGGTTAGAGTAAAGCCGACCTCAAATGAACTCAACACCTGCCGTTTCAGCACTTCTTCCAGGTGCCCAAACTCGGTTTTTTCAGTTTTGAGAAATTTACGACGTGCCGGAGTATTGTAAAACAAATCCCGCACTTCAACAGTAGTACCGTCGTTGTGTGCAGCCGGACTGATACTGCATCCCTGACTCCTGCCCTCGGCCTGAACCTGGAAGGCAAACTCTTCACCGCGCCTTCTGCTGGTCAGTGTCAGCCGTGATACCGAACCGATACTGGCCAGCGCCTCACCTCGAAAACCCAGAGTCGCAACAGCTTCAAGGTCATCGAGATCATTGATCTTGCTGGTCGCATGACGACTCAGGGAAAGGACAAGGTCATTGTGATGAATCCCCTCACCATCATCCCTGACCCTGACAAGCTTGACTCCGCCACTTTCAACATCAACAGAAATGCTTCTGGCTCCGGCATCTATGGCGTTTTCCAGCAACTCTTTGAGTACCGAAGCAGGCCTTTCTACAACCTCCCCGGCTGCAATCTGGTTGGCAAGCCTGGGGGACAATTCATGGATTCGATTCATAAATCTTCATCAGATGTGATTGAAGGAAAAGGGCAGCACCAAAAACAGCAAACAGCAGGTGCCAAAAACAGGAACGAGACAAACGGGGATGAAACGTATCTGCTCACGAAAAGTATCCGCTCACGCTTGCCTTGCACAGCAAGACTGCCCGTGAAGGCTTGTACCAGGCGTGCAAGCAGCTACCATCAATCGAGCAGTTACATCAATCAAGCAGTTACCATCAATAAAGTTATGAGGCAGGAATCTGAATCACCTGACCAATTCTTATGCTGTTGGTACTCAAGCCATTATACTGCCTGATTCTGCTGACTGTTGTCCGGTTTTCCCTGGCGATCTCTGACAGCGTATCGCCTCGTTTGATCTTGTACCTGACAACAGCACTCCGTGTGGCGACCTCCTGCTGCCACGCAAGCAAGGTATCAGGAGGCGGGTTACGATTGAAATACTTCACTATTCCGCGCTTTATCGCCCCCGCTATCTGCTTCTGGTACCTTTTCGATTTGAGCCTGCGAGCTTCCACAGGGTTAGAAATAAACCCGGTTTCAACCAGTATCGAAGGGATATCAGGTGATTTCAGCACAACGAACCCGGCCTGCTCTACTTTCTTTTTATGCAATTCCCCGACGCTGGATACCGAACCGAGCACTTCCCGCCCAACGTCCAGACTCGCTTTCAGGCTCGCAGTCATTAACAAATCAAGCAACACACCTGCCAACACAGTATCTCTCCCTTCCAAACTGAGCCCGGCTACCCCGCCAACCAGATCAGCCCGGTTTTCACTTGCAGCCAGCCAACGGGCTGTTTCACTCGTTGCTCCCCGTTCGGACAATGCGAAGACGGACGCTCCCTTTGCACCGGGTTTGTGGAATGCATCAGCATGCACGGATACAAAAATATCTGCACCACCTTTCCTGGCCAACTCGGTTCTTTGCCGGAGACCAACATAGTAGTCTCCATCGCGAGTCAGTACCCCCCGATAGCCAGGCTGACGCGAAATCTGGGCTTTGAGCTTTCGCGCGATCGCCAATACCACACTTTTTTCCCTCACACCGGAGGAACCGATTGCTCCCGGGTCTTCGCCACCGTGACCCGGATCGATAAACACAACAATATCCCGCCTGGACTTGTGATCAGTGACCGTTTTTTTAACCCTGAGCCGCTGACTGTCCGACGATTTTTTGTCCCGCATATCAATCACAAGGCGATGGCCATACTGCCCCCTTGGAGGCAACTGAAAAGCGTTGGGGGATACACTTCTGCTCAAGTCGAGCACCACTCTCAGATCATCTTTATTTCGAGGCCCGGTTCGAATCGATATTACGGGGCTACCTTTGAAATCAAGATGACGCAAGTCGGCTTTCAGTTGCGCGTTTGCGATATCAACCACCAGTCGCTCTGGCTTTGTCAGCATGAATGTTTTGTAGGAAACATCACCGGAAATATCAAATACCAACCGGGTGTGATCCGGTGCAGGCCAGATTCTGGCGTGAGAAACCGTCGTTTTGGCAAATACCTGTACCGCCATGCACATGATCACCGCGGCAGCAAAACCGTATTGACCGATACCTGTGCCCTTACCACCCTTACCTGTAGCCTTTCGCAAGCGACAACCCCTCACTGAAAAAAATGGTGATTAATTTGTTATGTTCAACTCACCCTCTGCACAGTTTATTTTATGTGCAATACCCTGACAGGTTCAAGCACCGCCTGTCCGACCGACGACAGCGGACTTAATTCCGCATTCCTGTGCTCTCCCTCCACCGCCAGAAATATGACCAGATCAGGTTGTGGCAAAAAGCCCCGGCCTTTTTCAGGCCACTCAACGAGGCATACACTGCGGTGATCAAAATAATCCCGAATCCCCATGAACTCCAGCTCTTCCGGGTCACCCAGGCGATAAAGGTCAAAATGATAGACGGTCAATCGTTCAAATTCATAGGGTTCAACCAGGGTGTAGGTCGGACTTTTGACATTGCCCTTATGACCCATACCACGCAAGATTCCTTTCGATAACGTGGTCTTGCCCGCGCCCAAATCACCGACCAGAGAAATACTTGCCGACTGATTTGTTGCCAACAGGCCGTCGGCGAGAACACGACCAAGCTTACAGGTCTGTTCGGCGTTCGAAAGCATCATGGTGACTTTGCCTGCATTCATCATTTTATGACTCTTTTGTGACTCTTTTATGATCTTTCAAATTCTTTCGTGCAGACGGAAACAATCCGGTAAACAATGAATAAGATCAGAAGCCAAAAGGCCTATATAGCCTTTTTTTCGTGCCGCAATATCTGCACTCGCCCCATGAACGGCAACACCCGACACCGCCGACTGTTCCGGCGACATACCTTGCGCCAGAAATGCACCTATAATACCACTGAGCACATCTCCCATCCCCCCGGATGCCATTCCCGGGTTACCCGAAGTGTTCACCCAGAACGCTCCTTCGGTGGATTTAACGACAGTTCCCGCTCCTTTCAACACCACCACCCCGCGATATTCCGAAGCAAGACGCTCCGCCGCATCAAAACGGTCTCTATTGATCGCGGCCGCATCGGTGCCCAGCATTCTGGCTGCCTCTCCCGGGTGGGGCGTCAATACACAAGAGTTGGCAAACGGCACTTGCATGTCCCCCTCTTCGGAGTCAAGCAGGTTGAGTGCATCAGCATCGATCAGCACCTTTAAATCCGTCGTATCAGTCCGAACAAACTTCAGCACACGGGTCAGCAAGGCCCGCCCCCACAGTTGCTTGCCCAACCCGGGCCCGATTACAACAGCGGTCATCCGGGGAAGCAAGGACTCAAGCTGATCAGCAGACTCCAGACCGACCGCCATCACTTCGGGGCAACGGGCAAGCAGCGCAGCCACGTGTTGAGGCCGGGTCATGGCATAAACCAGTCCGGCACCGGAGCGAGCGGCGGCTTCGCTGGCAAGCTGCACGGCACCTCCCATGCCGATATCTCCACCTATAACCAGAAGCTTGCCAAACTTTCCCTTGTGGTCAGCAGCTTTTCTAAATGGCAACCATTCGCTCACGACACTCAAGTCTGAACGATTGGCTGCGACAGGAACCGCCTCATAAACAGCAGCAGGAACCGCAAGCGAATCAAAGTGAACCTGCCCGGCTCTCTCTGGCCCGACTCCTGTGAACAGACCAACTTTCAAACCGATAAAGGTAACGGTGTGCGCCGCTCTAACACTTGTCCCGGGTGCGTTCCCTGTATCACTGCACAACCCCGAAGGAATATCAATGGCGAGCACCCGGGACGATTTATTTATCGCATTAATCGCCTGAACATAGTCTGAACGCAGGTCACCGGCGAACCCGGTACCAAGCAGCGCATCGACCACCACGCTCTCTTGCTCTGGCAGCTCTTGCTCTGGCAGCTCTTGCACGGGCAGCTCTTGTGCGGACGACTCTTGTACAGTTTGCCCGGTCAGGCTGCCCGAATCCCAGGGTACTGGCTGAACCCCCCGCTCTTTGGCCCACTCGCAGGCTGTTTTAGCATCACCTTTCAGCTTTTCAGGTGCGACCAGGTAGTAGCACTCCACGTCGAGCCCGTGACTCGCAGCGAGCCCGGCAACAATGTATCCATCCCCCCCGTTATTTCCACCTCCACAAAAAACAGTGACAGTGGACAGGTGGGGCCACTCTCGTAACAGGCACCGAAATGCCACCCTGCCGGCACGGCACATGAGATCGAACCCGGGAATACCCTGCTCTTCAATGGCAAGGCGGTCAAGCTCGCGTACGTGCCTGGCATAATACAACCGGCGTGGAAGACTACTGGACATGGATAACTAGAAACCTGTTGAAATATTTCATCTATTTAGCTGTTTAGTATAGCAAAAAAAACCGCGAGGTCATTTGTTGGGCAACAAATAAGTACTATTTATTCATCTTGACAAGAACAGGAACACTGGCAAACGGAGCCGGACAGAAATAATCCCTCCGGCCACACATACCGGTTAAAGCCTGCAAACCCCGTGACGGGAGACACGACTGCAGAAGACACAGCAGCCGCGTTCCGCTAGAATATCACCCGGGCCAGCCTCACTATCCTTGATTACTGCCCTTGATTACCACTCTTGATCACTACTCTTGAGCAACTGTAAACGATTGATGAAAGTAACCGCTCACCCGCCACACGCTCACCCGCGACAGAAGTGTGAGCAGATACCAATGAAAAACAACACGCAACACTTGAGCATGGAACAACTCGCTCGACAGATCACACACTGGGCCGAGGAACTCGGCTTTGACCAGGTCGGCTTTGCCGATGTCAATATCGAAGAGCATGGTGAGCGGCTCAATCAATGGCTGGCAGAGGGCTATCATGGCGACATGGGCTATATGCAACAGCATGGCTCCAAACGATACCGACCGGAAGAACTGGTGGATGACACGCTCCGGGTGATTTCATTACGCATGAATTACTATCCGGAAAGCAACCCTCTGGACACGCATTTTCCAGATAATGACAAAAGCGTACCATCCACTGACAATCAAGGCCGAAGCCGAAAAAAAAACAACCGGGCAATACTGGCACCTGCCACACAGGCACTCAAAGACCAGAGCCAGGCCTATATCGCCCGCTACTCACTGGGGCGTGACTATCACAAACTGATGAAGAACCGCTTGAAAGCACTGGCCAACAAGATCACACAGAGCGTCCCCGACCACACCTATCGGATTTTTGTTGACAGCGCCCCCGTACTCGAGCGAGCACTGGCTCAAAAAGCCGGTCTTGGCTGGCAGGGCAAAAACACCATGCTGATTCACCCAAAGGCTGGTTCCTATTTTTTCCTGAGCGAGATTTATACCAATCTTCCACTACCCGTAAACACCAGCCCGATGGACAATCATTGCGGCTCCTGCCGTGCCTGCCTGGATGTGTGCCCGACCAAAGCCTTCGTCAAACCTTTCGTACTTGATGCAAGGCGATGTATTTCTTACCTGACCATCGAACTGAAAGGCTCCATTCCTGTCGAGCTGAGACCACTGATGGGCAACCGGATATTCGGCTGTGATGACTGCCAGATTTACTGCCCCTGGAACAAGTACACCCGGCTTTCCTGTGAACAGGACTTTATGCCGAGAAACCAGCTCGACAGCAGCAAGCTGATTGCTCTTTTTAACTGGTCGGAGGAGCAGTTTCTGAAAAAAACAGAAGGCTCGGCCATACGGCGGGCAGGGTATGAAAGCTGGCTGCGAAACATTGCCGTCGCGCTTGGCAATGGCCCCGGCACACAGGACGTGATCGAAGCTCTGGAGGACAAGTCCGACTACCCGTCAGAGATTGTCAGGGAGCATGTACAATGGGCACTCAACCAACATCAAAAAAATGCTGCCGATAAAACTGCAGTTCGGCAATGGACTCCCTGATATCTTCCAGCGCCAGATGGCTGCCCTTCTTCTGAAACCCGGCCAGTATTTCAGGCTTCCAGCGTACCGCCAACTCCTTGACTGTACTGACATCCACATTACGATAATTCACAAAAGCTTCCAACAGCGGCATATATCTGACCATAAACCGGCGATCCTGCCCGATACTGTTGCCACACAGGGGGGAGAGTCCCGGCTGGACATATTGCTCAAGAAAATCCAGTGTTTGCCGCTCTGCCTCCTGAACAGAAATAGTGCTCTTGCGCACACGTTCGGTTAACCCGGATTGCCCATGCGTAGTAGTACACCATTCATCCATATGCCCGAGAATATCATCGGGCTGATGAATGACGAGATTCGGCCCTTCCGCCAACACATTCAGGTCACCATCGGTGACTATTGTCGCTATCTCTATAATACGATTGATATCCGGGTTCAAACCGGTCATTTCCAAATCGATCCATACCAGATTACTGTTATTTGACATTTGCTTACCTTGTTATTATGTCCGGGTTCTATTTGTTGCATCTGGTTATTGCATCTGGATACCGTGCTGCCCGGCAAATGCAATTTGCAGAGTCACTCGACAAACTTCGATCAATGACTATTGACGCAGTAGCATAATACTTGATTCGTACCTGTCCATAAACAGGGTGTTTTCTGAAAAATACCCTGTGCTGACCTTTACCATTCCAGTTGATACTTTAAATTTAATTTTGAGCGGGAGAAATTGATTTGCGAAGATTGCGCTTGACATAAATACCAAACTGAAGCAGGCTATCCACAGCTTCCACCAGAGCTCATCACTGAGCAACAGTCGGGGCACAGCGAACCCGCTATTGTTTGTGCGGAAACGACAATATTGCGAGTTTACCACTTTAAATCAAACACTTAGCCCCAAATAGCAACAGCCTTGGTAGTATGCCTGGTTGCCTTGGACCAGGAGAGGTCTGTGCATAGCATGAAAATAATTTCCCAAATGTAGTAAAAGTTATTTAAAACCTGTCGGCCTTAAATGCTAAAGGTGTGGTGTTTGCTTC
>PDWJ01001015.1_pt1 | contig 36935 bp, 35 predicted proteins | sample 1430881 | NCBI WGS metagenome assembly PDWJ01 (sample SAMN01162460, study PRJNA174530) | Oral metagenome, whole genome shotgun sequencing project. | biome: Marine environment; feature: Marine mammal; material: Swab sample of the gingival sulcus; isolation source: swab sample of gingival sulcus...
GAGATGGCGATTGACATTTTGCCCTCCTGTAGATTTCAGCACCTACAATTATGGGCTGGTTAATCGCCATCGTCACCTTCTATTTAGCCGAAACAAAAGATCATACAGAGGGAACGAATGAGTACTTTAACTGAAAAGAAATCTGGATTAAAGGGGTGGAGTACGCGGGATTTGTTGGTAACGGCCGTTATCGGCATTATCTTTGGCTTACTGACAGCGCCCCTCCATTTACTCGTGACATCCGTTGAGATGTTTGCCAGCCCCATTGCGTCCCGCATTGTCGTGGGCGTTTTCTTCATACCAGGATTTATGGTTCCATACATCATTCGCCGGCCGGGGTCTGCCATTTTGGGAACCATAATTTTATGCTTGGTGCAAGTTCCCATTAACCCTTACGGCTGGGGAGTGCTGGCGATGATCATCACCAACGGCGTGCCTATGGAAATCGCCTTCCTGGTGACGCGCTACAAAAAATTTAGCTATGCCATGATGATGATTACCGGCGCGTTGGTTATCATTCCTGGCTATACCGCTCATGCGGTGAGCTTTGGCTATGCCAATTTGCCACCGGTTGTGGTGATTGTGGGGGGCTTAGTAGCGATAGTGTCAACGGCCGTTTTAGGTGGCGCACTTGCCAAAGCATTAGCCGATCAAATTGCCCAAACTGGCGTACTTAACAGCTTTGCTATTGGTCAGGCAAATCAGGAAGAGATTTGAACCAGGAAAAAACGTTCAAACGCTCCCGCGCTCGAATGCTCCCATGTTTCAACCTTAAACTGGAAAGATAATATGCAAACACAAAAAAAGAAAAAAGAATTTGTCCTAAACAGGTTCATGCCTTACATGGGGAATAAAAAAGCACTACTGCCATTGTCCCTCGTGTTGTCCGGGATTTCCGCCGCCCTGACCATCGTGCCCTTTGTGCTGATTTGGTACATCGTGCGCGAGGTATTGGCCACTCCCCACTCCATTGCGGTTGCCGATATTAGTTTGTATGCGTGGCTCTCCTTTGGCTGTGCTATCGCCGCCGTTGCCATTTACTTTGCGGCTCTGATGAGTTCACATCTGGCTGCCTTTCGGGTAGAAGTGGGTATGCAAAAAGTTGGATTGGCAGCCATTTTCACCAAGCCGCTCGGCTTCTTCGTCACACATCCCAGCGGGAAAATCCGCAAAATTGTGAACGATGGCGCAGCGACAACCCATTCCTATCTGGCGCACCAACTTCCCGACATCGCAGGCACCCTGGTTACTCCCCTTGTCCTTTTGGTTTTGGTGTTTGTTGTGGATTGGCGCATGGGGCTTGCCTCGCTGGTTCCTCTGGTTTTGTCCTTTTTGGCCATGATGTACATGATGGCCTCTGTTAGTGAAGGATTTCAAAATGAGTACCAAAACGCCATGGAAGAGATGAGTTCTGAGTCTGTGGAATATATGCGCGGCATACCAGTTGTTAAAACATTTGGGCAATCCATCTTCTCTTTCAAACGGTTTTACCACAGCATCATTCGATATAAAGATATGGTGATCAAATATACGCTGCAATGGCAAAAACCGGTGTCGTTTTTTTTGGTAATCATACAGACAACAGCGTTTTTCCTGATTCCAGTAGCGATATTGCTGATTAACCGAGGCGAAAATTTGATAACTGTGCTGGCTGACTTCGTCTTCTACATTGTTTTGGCTCCGAACTTTGCTGTCATCCTGATGAAGTCCATAAACTTCCAGTCACAGACACTTATTGCTGAGCAAGCCTTGGATCGGTTGGAAAACCTGCTCGATTATGCAGAGATGCCCCTCAGCCAAACTCCGGCGGCCATGAACGCCGCCACGCTTGAGTTTAAGGATGTTTTGTTTTCGTATGCAGGCAGCGATAAACCAGCCATCAATGGGGTCAGCTTTAAGCTGAATAAAGGTGAAACAGTGGCGCTGGTGGGGCCATCGGGCGGGGGAAAAACCACCATTACCCGCCTGGCAGCCCGCTTTTGGGATGTCGATCAAGGTGATGTGTTGATTGGCGGGGTGAATGTGCGCGATATTCCCAAACATGAACTCATGGATCAGATTGCTTTTGTGTTTCAGAGCACCAAACTATTCAAAGGGTCGCTGCGAGAGAATATCCTTTTGGGCAAGCATGAGGCCACCGAAGAGGAGATTAACCAGGCGCTTGATTATTCTCAGTCCAGAGAAATTATCGAAAATTTGGAAGATGGCTTAGATACGATCATGGGGACAAAGGGCACGTATCTCTCTGGTGGCGAACAGCAGCGGATTGCGCTTGCCAGAGCGATTGTGAAAAACGCCTCCATTGTGCTGTTGGATGAAGCGACTGCTTTTGCCGACCCGGAAAATGAGCATCTTATTCAACGTGCTCTGCAAGAGTTAAGTCGTGGTAAAACTACGCTGATCATTGCCCACCGTTTAACTAGCGTGCAAAACGCAGACCGAATTTTGGTGATTGACGACGGGAAAATTGTGGAACAAGGTAATCATGACGAGCTAGTGGCTGATAATGGCATTTATAAGGCTATGTGGGATGAGTATCAGAAGTCGGTAGCGTGGCGGATTGCATAGGAGTGGTTGGATTGTGGATTACGAATTGCTGATTACGGATTACGGTTATGGATTACCGATGACTGCTAGAGGGAAAATAACATGGTAGTTGAACATTTTCAAAACAGATACGGGTTGTCTGAGGAAGGAGCCAGGGATATGCTCCACATGATTTTTTGGTGCATTTTGCTGGACGGTATTATTTTTCTGCCGCTTGCCCCTGCCTTTAAGTTTCTGAGGGAACAGATAAATTTGTTGATTGATCCTGCTGGCACTCCAGCCACGGGGATGGTCTTTTACATTGTCCTGTCGCTGGTTTTTGTGGTGATTATGTATGCGATTGCCCACTTTCAGTACCGTGCCGTTTACATAAAAGTATATGAAGAAAGCGCCCGCAAGCGGATTAGTTTGGCGGAGACGCTGCGGAAGATTCCGCTGGCTTATTTTGCCCAGAAGGATTTGGCAGATTTAAGCTCTACGATTATGGGGGATGTGACTGAAATCGAAACGGGGTTCTCTCATGCGGTGCCACAGTTGTATGCCGCTATTTTGGTGATACCGATAACGGCCGTTTTCATGTTCGCATATAACTGGCAAATGGCATTAGCGATGTTCTGGGTGGTGCCCGCTGCCGCGCTCGTCTTCTACCTGTCTCGAAATCGACAGTTCAAAGGGAACCAAGCACTTTTCGATAAAAAGCGTGAGATTTCAGATAAAGTGCAAGAGAGTCTAGATTTAGTTTACGAGGTCAAATCTTACAACAAAGAAGAAGCCACATTAAACGCGCTTAACGCCCAGTTAGACACGTATGAAAACCTGTTGATTAAAACTGAGCTTTTTACTGGGGTGGCCATCAACCTGTCGTACATCTTGTTGAAACTGGGGCTGCCCAGTGTGATTCTGGTGGGTGCCTATTTGCTATCAAATGGCACCGTTGACATCTTCAAATATCTACTCTTTTTGGTGATTGCGAGCCGCATCTACGATCCCATTTTTGCCGTCTTTATACACTTTGGCGTATTGTTGCACCTCAGTTCGCGCATTAACCGCATGAAAGAGATTGATAACATGCAGTTACAGCATGGAAAAACTGAATGCCATCCAGACAACTACGACATAGCGTTTAACCATGTCAACTTTTCATATCAGGCAGGCGTGCAGGTGCTTAATGACGTTAGCTTTGTGGCCAGGCAAGGTGAGGTAACAGCCCTTGTCGGGCCTTCTGGTGGTGGCAAAAGCACTGCTGCGAAGTTGGCAGCTCGTTTTTGGGATATTGACAGTGGAACTATTACGCTGGGCGGGGAAGACATCTCAAAAGTTGATCCTGAAACGCTGCTGCAGCACTTTTCCATTGTTTTTCAGGATGTGCTGCTGTTTAACGCCAGTGTGATGGAAAATATTCGCTTGGGCAAGAAAGATGCTGCGGATGAAGAAGTTATTAGAGCGGCGCAGCTTGCCCGCTGTGATGATTTTGTCCACAGGCTCCCGCAAGGCTATGATACGTTAATTGGCGAAAATGGCGAAAGGCTGTCTGGCGGTGAACGGCAGCGTATCTCCATTGCCCGAGCCATCCTGAAGGATGCGCCCATCATTTTGCTGGATGAGGCGACTGCATCGCTTGATGCTGAAAATGAAACTAAAATTCAGGGGGCGCTCAGCGAGCTAATCAAGGACAAAACTGTGCTGATTATTGCTCACCGCATGCGCACGGTGTTGGGCGCTGACAAAATTGTGGTGATTAAGGATGGTCAGGTGGTGGAAACGGGCAATCCGATGGAATTGGATGTGAAACAGGGTGTCTTTTCTTCGATGTTAAAAGCCCAGCTCTTAGTGGATTGAAATCCATCCTCTTTCGTAGAGCAGGTCAACGCTTTGCCTGCAAGGAGTGTTTATGATTAACCTGATTGTTAAGTTTTGGGGATAAGGTGAATTGAATTATCAATTCGATTTACAGAGGAGTTGATCATGTCAGAAAAGAATCTGTATGTGAGTTATATTGTGATTGGGATCGCGTATGTGGTGTTCAAGATAGGGTTTGTGATGGCTGGTTATCTGCATCTGGGAGCTATTTCGCATGGCTTGGTGCCAGCAGTGTTGACTACAGCTGCTGGTCTCTGGGGCTTGCGTAACATGACGAACCCGGAACAGAAATCATGGCTGCACTGGACGCTGATCATTCTGCCGGTATTGGTGCTGATTACGACGCCGCCTTTTATGTATTGGAAGCAGGGGAGTGAGTTGTGGTTGACAAACGGCCGTTTCCCCATCCTCATCCTCTACGAAATCATGGCTCTGGGTCAAATCGGCATTGCCCTGAGCATCAGACGACACAAAGCACAGGTGCAAATCAGTTAGTCTCATTAGGCGTTTGCGGGGTTTACAAGCTGTGAAACGTGGTGCGGCAGCAGAGGTCCATCACGTTTCACTCCAAACCCCATGAAATCTGAAAGATCTATCAGTTAATGGGTGTGATAGCCACTGTCACCTTTGGAGAATCATGTCAAATACAGAAATAAACAACCAGCAACCATTCAAAATAAGTCACATTCTGATTAAAGTTGATGATTTGCATCAGGCTGTGGCCGATTATGAGTCATTGGGCTTTACGATCACTTGGGGATCTGATCCAGCAGTGGCGCACAATGCCCTTATTTACTTGGTGGATGGCGCGTTTTTGGAGCTGTTTACGGTAGACACAACCAGTTCGCTCGCACAAACCATCATCAAAATCGGCGCTGCGCTGGGTCTTGGCGGCTTGAAGCGCATATGGCGTTTTTTCCCGGCTGCCAACGGATTGGTTGAATACGCTGTTGATACACGCGGCGATTTTACTGAAGCGGTCAACCAGGCGAAAAGAAGGGGGGTTGCTATCTCCAAACCAATTTTTCCTGCCAACCGTACGCGACCAGACGGTATCAAATTGCGCTGGTCTATCGCCTCGCCGCGGGCGCTCAATTTGCCTTTCATCATGAGCAAATATGACCCGGAAATTCCGCTAACGGAAACGGCCGTTACCCACAAAAATGGTGCGGTAGGTGTCAAGGAATTGATCATAGGTGTAGCCAATTGGGAAGAGATGATAAAGCGGTACCAAACTTTTTATAACGTGGTGGCTGAAGTAGATGAGATGGCAGGAACGGCCGTTTTCTCCGTTCCACCTACCTTGCTGCGGTTGGTAAAAAGTGACAGTGACAGGATTCAAGAAGTCGTTTTGGTAGGCAGCACAACCCAAACCCACTTTGATCCCGCGCTGGCTCATAGCGCAGCAATCAGAATAGAAAAAGGGGAAAAAACATGACAACACCATCCAGTCAAAAACCGATACCGGCAGCAGTTCCTGCTTCTGAAAACATACTCTCCATTTCCAGGCGGAGGGCAGGTCAACTGGTATTTTCAGCGCTGCTGTCCGTCATCGCATCGGCGATGGGATTAATGCCCTATGCCGCCGTTTATCTGATCACTGTCCATCTGTTTGAGTTTGGCACCACCAATGCCGACACCAACTATATTTTCATGGTGGCGATAGCCAGTCTGGTGGCAACCATCATCAAAGCGATCACCCTTGGCATTTCGCTGCATGTCTCTCACGTCGCCGCTTACGACATTCTGTACGAGATTCGCATCGAACTAGCACACAAGCTAGGTTCCATGCCGTTGGGCTGGTTCGACCGGCGTAACACAGGTGCCATCAAGCGCGTCATTCACGAAAGCGTGGAGCAGATGGAGGAGGGTCTGGCTCATCTCGTGCCCGAACTGGCAGCAGCCATTGCTGTGCCCCTCCTCTCCATTATCGTCCTCTTCTTCATCGATTGGCGTATGTCGCTGGTACTGCTGCTCTGCCCCCTCCTTGGCATTTCCATGTCGAGTCTGGTAGCGCGGTCATCCGCCCACGAAATGAAGATCTACAACAAACTGCTGGATCGCATGAACAGCACGATCATCCAGTTTATCAATGGCATGAAGGTCATCAAAACGTTCACCCAATCCCAAGCTTCCTTTGCCAACATCAAGACGATGGTTCAGGACATCACTGAGTACTACATCGACATGGGGGAGCGTTACCAACGCATTTGGGCTGCGGTAGCCGTCGGCTTTCGCACCGGGCCGCTTTTTGCCCTGCCTATCGGGTTGATCCTCTACGGGGCGCAGATCATTGACCTGCCCACACTCATCCTCTTTCTCGTCATGAGCCTGGGGTTTGCCCGACCGATATTCAACCTGATGATGCACGGCTCGATGGCGTTTTACCAAATTTACCAATCCATGGAGCGCATTGATGCCCTGCTCGCCCAACCCTCATTAACAGAAACAGCAGAGCCGCAGCATCCCAACGGCTGTGATATCGTCTTCAAAAACGTTTCGTTTAGCTACGGCTCACTGAAAGACGAGGCAGACGCAGACACAGCCCCGCCCGTCCTGCAAGATGTGAGCTTCACCATTCCGCGCGGTTCGGTGATGGCATTAGTGGGGCCATCGGGCGCGGGTAAGACAACGATTTCCCGCCTCATTCCCCGCTTTTGGGATGTGGACGGCGGCAGCATCGAAATCGGCGGTGTAGACATTCGTCAGATGAACACCACTGAATTGATGAATACAGTTTCGTTTGTGTTTCAGGATGTCTTTCTCTTCAACGACACCATTTACGAGAATATCCGCCTGGGCAAGCCAGAGGCGACCCACGAGCAAATTATGGCCGCGGCCAAGCTGGCTCGCTGTGATGAATTTGCCGAAGAATTGGGTGGCTACGATTACATGGTGGGCGAAAATGGCACCCGTCTCAGCGGCGGACAGCGGCAGCGCATTTCGATTGCCCGTGCCATCCTCAAAAACGCGCCGATCATCGTGCTGGATGAGGCGACCGCGTTTGTAGACCCGGAAAACGAGAGCTTGATTCAGGAAGCGTTGGCGGCGTTGATAGCAGGCGACCCGGAAGAGCCCAAAACGTTGCTTGTGGTGGCGCATCGTTTGTCTACCATCACCGAAGTGGATCGGATTTTTGTGGTCGATGCGGGCAAGATAGTGGCGCAGGGAACTCACGCAGAACTGCTAGTGAGTAGCCCGCTGTACCAGACGCTGTGGCAGGCTCACACCGACGCCCGCATGTGGCAGTTTGACACCGATGCAGACAGTGAAATGATAGAAATCAACCGCAACACGACCTACGATGTCGAGTATGCGCCGTTGCACAACCCCTTCACCTCCTTGGTAACAGCCAAGGGGCATTGGCAGCAGATCCGGGGGCTGGTGGGCGACGATCGATCCCTCTTCCGCCGTAGTATTGCCTGGAGTTTTCTAGAAGGTATTTTCCTCGCTTTCCCGGTTGGTATCATCTATCTGGCACTGCGGGATTTGATTCAAGGGGGTGTCAGCACAACCGCCTTAATCGGCCTGACCGTGGGGTTGCTGGTGATCTTCCTGGCGCAATGGTTCCTCAACAAAACCGCCTATATGAGCTTCTTGCGTCTGGATGCCCGCATCCAAAGCCGGCTGCGGCTTTTCTTGAGCGACTACCTGCGTCGGCTGCCGCTGGGCTTCTTCACCTCGCGTGATGTGGGATATATTGACGCCCTGTTTACGACGACGATTGACTTTATGGCGACGCGCATTTCTACGTCGTTGTTTATTGCCAGTGTGGTTTCCCCGGTAATTATCTTTGTGTTTACCTTGTTCCTGGATTGGCGCATGGCGCTGGCGATGGGCATTAGCGTGCCAGCCGCCGCGCTCGTGCTCAATCTGTCTGTGGGCAGGTTCAACCGCGCCTGGATCGCACAGCGAGAGGCGCTCAAGAAGGCGAATGCGCGCATGGTGGAATATATTCAGGGCATTGGCGTGATCCGCGCCTTCAACCTGTCGGGTGACCGCTTCGCTCAGTTTGACGATGCCATGAATCGCTTTCGTCTGGCCAGCCGTAGGACAGCAACTGATCTTACGCCAGCCATGATTGGCTTCAGTTCGATTCTGGAGATCGGCTTTGCCCTGATGTTGGTCATCGGGCCGATCTTTGTTGCCAACGGCACGCTGTCGTTTGAGGATTTTCTGATCTTTATGCTGGTGGGTGTCTCGTTTTATGTTCCCATGTTGGGACTGGGGGATATGTTGGCCTTCCAGCGCATTATCTCCAACGGCATCAACAATATCAACGAATTTATCACAACGCCTATGCTGCCAGAACCAGACGTTAGCCAGCCGCCGCAAGGCTATACTATAACCTTTGAGGATGTCCATTTCAGCTACGAGAGAGAAAAGGTGCTGGATGGGGTTAGTTTCCATATTCCTGAACGTTCGATGGTGGCGTTGGTGGGGCCGTCCGGCTCTGGTAAGACGACGATTACGAATCTGATTGCTCGCTTCTGGGATGTGGATGGGGGGTCAGTGCGCGTGGGCGGCGTGGATGTGCGCGAGATGTCCAGCGATGCGCTGCTGTCACAAATCACGATGGTGTTCCAGGATGTGTATCTGTTCAACGACACGATTATGAACAATATCCGCTTTGCCAATCCCGACGCGACGGATGAACAGGTGTTTGCGGCGGCGCGGTTGGCGCAGGCGCATGCGTTCATTGTGGAAAAGCCAGATGGGTATGACACTCTGGTTGGAGAAGGCGGCTCAACGCTTTCTGGCGGGCAGAAGCAGCAAATTAGCATTGCCCGTGCTATCTTGAAGGACGCCCCGATTGTGCTGCTGGACGAGGCGACAGCCTCGATTGACCCGGAAAATGAGCGGTTGATTCAGCAGGCGATCAATGCTTTGATGAAGCATAAGACGGTGGTCATCATTGCCCACCGTCTGAGTACGGTGCAAATGGCAGACCAGATTTTGGTGTTGGATAATGGCAACCTGATCGAACAGGGCAAACATGATGAACTGATTGCCCTGGGCGGCCTGTATCATCATTTTTGGCAGGAACGGCAGAAGGCGCGTAGTTGGAAGTTGTCTGGAAGTGGGGAAACGGCCGTTACGGTCAGTGCCTTATCTGGTGAGAGTTTAGGAGATTAGAGATTGGGTTAATCTCCAATCTCCTTTTTATGAAGAAAGGAAAAGTGTTTACACAAACTGTTGCCTAAGAAAAGAGAGGATTTAAGGGGTAGACAGTCTGAGGGCGGCAATTTAATCTTCATGTGCAGCCACGTACTCTTGCAAAATTTGATTAAGCTTCGTTTGCCACCCTTTCCCTTGTGCCCTAAAAAACGTGACTACCTCTGGACTTAAACGAATCGAAATAGGAATTTTTTTAGGCTTTTTCTGCTTACGTTGTTCCTCGCCTAAATGGGGTAACTGTTCAGCAGCAGGACGTGCTTTCTTGGAATCAGTTTCTTGCCACTCTGGATTTTCTTTATCAGATATGTCTGTCATAATATTTTGTCTCCTGACGGGATGTCTTGCGGAGGCTGGTTACCTAAATTTTTTTGCCTCGTTCTGTGAAAGTCAACGCATAAACAGGAATGTCAATCAAGCCCATTGCTCGATAACGTATTCCCCTGTAATCTTCACGGTCATCTTCCAACGCAATTGCTGTTTCCCAATCAAGCTCCTCAGCTGTTCTGAAAGCTGCCTGGTGCTTTTTCAGGTTGGCAGCGCGTTTGTGTTTATTCCCATCATACCATCAACGCTGAATTGTACATACAATGTTGGCATTAGTCAATTAGTGCGTGATAAAATTTCAAAGGGAATGAGAAGTATCTACGAAAATTGTTGCACAAGAAGAATGGTTTACGCAGTTGGACAACGCCGCGTTTACCAGTAACAGAAAAGGATATCAAAAATGAATGATAAAAATGAAAACTACTACCTAAGCAGAAAACCAAAACTGATGAAAGATTTGAATCAGATACTCAAGTTCACGCGACAAGTATTGACAGAGTATTTTGATGAACCGAAGATAGACCGCTTGCTTGATGAAATCAGGCGTGAGTTCGAGGAGTTGATTCCACAAATACCCTACATTGGCGGCGACAAGTCAAGCGGCACGCGTAATATTGTGGGCGGGGCTATGTTTTTGGCAATTATTTGGCCTTTGGAAAGAGAGGGCTTGGCAGAACGCGACATTGGTAAGGTTATCTATCAGTCGATGTATATGGTTTTTAATTCGAAACCCTATTTTGTGCGCTGGCTGATAGGCAAGATGATGACCACAAAATTCTTCATCAATCATCGGAAGAAACAACAGCCGTCTGAAAGTTATCCCTATAGTTGGGAAAATAACTTTTTGGAAGCAGAGGGTCAGGACTTCGACCTCGGTCTGGATGTGACTAAATGTGGCATTGTTAAATTGTTTAAGGAACACGATATGGAGAATTATGTTCCCTATGCCTGTCTGCTCGATTATTGCATGTTCAAATCTTTTGGATTGGGCTTCGAGCGTACCCAAACGATTGGCAATGGGGCGCCGCTGTGTGATTTTCGCTTCAAAAAAGTGGGTGAAACGGCACCGGGCTGGCCGCCGGAAACTCTACAGGAATTCACGCGCGGCAAGGGCGTTTCGGAGGAAACGGGAACGTGTGCATGCGACTAAGGGACGGAAGTTAAATCATACGACGAGGTTGTTTCCTTGCTAAGATGGACGTGTTGCATAGTTTTGTTATTGGCAAAGAATTGGTAGAAGAGGTGCGCAATGACTGAATTGAGTGAGAAGAAATTGATTGCTGTGGGTGTTAATCTGGATGGGCACATTTGGGAGGAGCATTTGGGAATGGCTCCACAATTTTACATTTATGACCTGACTGGCCGTCTGCTGGAAAAGCGCCCTAATCCCTATGGGGCAAATGTAAAAGGCAGCAAACATCATGGCAACCCCAAGCTGATTGTTGAACTGCTGCCTGAATGTGGCGTTTTTATTGCCCGCGCCATGGGTAAAGCTGGCCAGCTGAAGGATTTGGGAATTAACCCCGTCATAACACAAGCGCCAGACCCTGATGCGGCGGTCAAGCGTTTTTTAGGCAATGGATAGAAGTGAACTCAGAGGGCGATATATGAAGGAATTGGTGGTAACGGCCGTTATCGGCATTATCTTATGATTCAAATTGAGGAGCTGCATTTCAAATACATTGGGCGCAAGGCTGAGGCGTTGCAAGGGATTAACCTGCACATCCTGCCCGGCGAGACGGTCTTGCTGCTAGGGCCGTCTGGCTCAGGCAAAAGCTCGCTGGCGCTGACTCTGAATGGCCTGATTCCCCACATTGTGGGCGGGCGTATGTCAGGTGGGGTGCGCGTGGCGGGGCTGGATTGTGACGAAACGGCCGTTTCTGCTTTAACCCAGCAAGTTGGCATCGTCTTTCAGGATCCCGAAGCCCAATTTGTGACCATGACCGTCGAAGATGAGATCACCTTTGGTCTGGAAAATCTGCGCGTGCCGCCAGCAGAAATGGATGCGCGGATTGACGAAGCGTTGGCGCAAGTAGAACTCAGCAACTTCCGCAGGCGGCGTGTCGATACGTTGTCTGGCGGCGAAAAACAGCGGCTGGCGCTGGCGGCCTTGCTGGCAATGCGCCCCAAAATTCTGGTATTTGACGAGCCCACCGCCAACTTAGATCCGGTAGGCACGAGGCAACTGTTTGAGGCCATTGCTCGCCTTAAAGAGACAGGAAAATACACGATTCTGGTCATCGAACACAAGCTGGATGATTTGATGCATCTGATCGACCGTGTGGTGGTGCTGACAGCGGATGGTGCCCTCTTTGCTGAGGGCAAGCCGCAAACGATTTTTGATAAACACGCTGAGGCACTGCTGGCACAAGGTATCTGGATGCCACAAACAGCAATTTTGGCGCACCAAATACGGCAGAAAGGCGTCAAACTGCATCCGTTCCCGTTGACGATAACGGCGGCAGAAAGTGCGCTGCGCTCGGTGGCACAGTCGTTTAGCCGCAATGGGCAAACCCCCTTGGCGGCACAACCCTACAGCGAGCAGATGGCAGTAGTCGTGCGCGATTTGTCGTTTAGGTATGGGAACACGGCTCTCCTGTCACCCATTGGACACAGCCAGGCACGAGGGCAGGCGCTCAACAATATCAATCTGCGCGTCCCCAAAGGGGATTTTCTCGCCATCGTCGGCGCAAATGGCGCGGGCAAAACGACGCTGGCGCAACATTTGATTGACGTGCTGGAACCACCAGTTGGCTCCATATTTCTCGATGGTGATGATGTGACAACCATTTCCTCCCGTAAATTGATCCGGCGCGTGGGGTACGTCTTCCAAAATCCGGAACACCAATTCATCACCAACTCAGTGGCGCACGAAGTGGGTTTTGGTTTGCGGTTGATGGGAAAATCTGAAGCAGAGATTGAATCGCGTACAACGTCGCTGCTGACCCAATTTGGGCTGATTAAGTTGGCAAAAGCGAATCCATTCACGCTCAGTCATGGCGAGAAACGGCGCCTAAGCGTCGCTACAATGCTGGCGGTGGGGCAGGAGATTTTGATTTTGGACGAGCCCACCTTCGGCCAGGATCAGCGCAACGCCACGGCGCTGATGCAGATTTTGAAAGAGCTGCACGCCGCTGGACGCACGGTGATCATCATCACCCATGACATGACGCTGGTGGCCGAGTATGCCCAACACGTGGCGGTGATGGCGGCCGGTAACTTGCTATTTCATGGGGAAACGGCCGTTGCTTTTGCCCAGCCCCAATTATTGAAAAAGGCACGGCTGACGCTGCCGCCGCTGGCTGAACTGTCACAGCAGTTGGCCACAAGCACGCCAGCGTTGGGCAATTTGTATACCGTTAGGCAGTTTTTGGATAGGGTCACAGAGGCAAACTAATGGAAGGGTATTTTTACAAAACCAGCTCTCTGTTACACCGCCTCAATCCGCTCACCAAGGTTGTGGTAACAGCCCCCCTCCTCCTCTTTTTGGCGTTAACTACCGATCCGTACACGCCAGCAGCCTTTATTTTACTGTTTAGCGTCACCAGCGTTGTTTTGGGACGCATTCCGCTGCTGCGTTATTTGAAAACAGTCGCGCCGCTTTTGCTTTTGGTAACGGGCTTTCTCATTTTTCATCCGCTTGTGGTAGATCCGGCGCGGGTGGCGGGAACCCCTGTGGCTTTTGAGATTGGCTCAGTTATTGTATACTGGGGTGGTATCGTCTTTGGCCTTGCCACCGCGCTGCGTATTCTGTCGCTGATATTGGGGACACTGGTATTTGTCCTCACCACCGACTCCACTGATTTTATTCGGGCGTTGGTGCAGCAGTGGCGGTTACCTTACCGCATTGGCTACAGCGCCATGGCCGCCTATCGTTTTATGCCCATGCTGCAATCTGAGATGGCGGTGATTAAAGCGGCGCATAAGGTGCGCGGCATTTCGGATCGGGGGGGCTTAAAGGCGCAATATGATCGCGCCCGGCGGTACGCCGTGCCGCTGCTGGCCACTGCCATCCGCAAAGCAGAGCGCACTGCACTGGCCATGGACAGCCGCGCCTTTGGTGCTTTTGATGACCGCACCTACTATCGGCGGCTCCAATTTCACACCCGCGACTGGATTTTCATCGCTGCCTTTTGGTTGGTGAGCGTGGTTATTCTTGTGATCTTGAAGCAGGCCGGCTTGTTGGGAGCCTTGGTGTGGTTGCAGCAGTTCTAGCACAAATTTGTTCGAGGGTGGAGCCTGTTAAAACCCAACTTCGACAAGCTTAGCCTTCATTGAATTGTAAAATTTTAACTTAGGAACGGAAATTAAATAATACGGCAAAGTTGCTTCCTTACCGTTCCTTGGAACTGGCGATGCAATTCCGTATTGCATTTCATCGTCAGCCCATAACAAAGCACGTTGTGAGTGCAAAGGTGATTTCGATGAAAAATATGAAAAGACTTAAAATTATCGGATTGGTTATACTGGGAAATATCATTTTCTGGTTATTTGGCCTGAAATTGATTTTCAAATATATGAAAAAAGGGAGTGCGCCATGCCCCGCTTCCATAAGTTGGATTGTGGATTTACCTCCCCGAAAATGTTGGATGCGACCCATCCTTGATCGGGTGGGCATTAAACCGGGAGAAACGGTGCTAGAACTTGGCCCTGGACCGGGGGCGTTCACGGTGGATGCTGCTCAGCGGTTGCAGCCCGATGGCAAACTGATCGCTGTGGACATTCAGCCAGAGATGATCGCGAAAGTTGAAGAACGGGTAAAGCAGGCTGGCCTGACCAATGTTGAAACCCATGTGGCCAGTGCCTACGACTTGCCGCTCGAAGATGCCTCTGTTGACCGGGTGTTTTTAGTGACCGTATTGCCAGAAATTCCAGACCCGGTGCGCGGCTTGCACGAGATTCGTCGGGTACTCAAGCCAGACGGAGTGCTTTCCACCAGCGAAGAATTTCTGGATCCCGATTATCCACGCCGCCGCACCACTATCCAGTGGGCAGAGGCAGCTGGTTTTGAACTGGATTACAGTTTTGGCAATTGGTGGGTGTATACCCTCAATTTCCGTAAGAGGTTATAGGGAAACAAGTTGGAACTTTCCCTAGGGGGGGGGGGCTTTGCTTGTGGCTGGGAGCTGAATTTTTAACCTTGGTTCATTTTTCCTTTCTGCTCGAGCTAAATTCTCGATTAACCAGGGGCATGGTTTTCTCTACATGAAAAGACCATAATCAGTAAGATTTTGTTACATTTTTACGATGAATGTCATAAAAACAAAGTGATCATTGTTAGGGGGCAAATTTTTTTGCCGTTGTATTATAAGGTTGACCTAATTAATGAAAACAGGATTGCCATCTAGCTAGCTTTTTTGAAAGACGAAACATGTTACAGACACTGACACCCTCACTCCAAACATTTCCATTCCAAACATCCCCTATTAAACGCCAGTATCATCAATGGAAAGCGCAAATTGAGAGCAAACAAGCATCTCAAGCTGAGTTTGAAAAATGGTTATTTCTTCACGCGGCCACGGTTTTGTTTGAAGAAAAAGCGGGGGAGTTGTTGACCTTGATGGCGGATCAGTTTGGCTTAACGATCCGCCAGCAGGTTGCTTATGTGGATCAGGTTGCCTGTTTATGGGATGTGGCGTATCGGGTGGTGCATGAAACTGATTTTTCTCTCAAATTTGTCATCTACCAACCCCACATGGTACAGGCTCAACTTAATTCTGTGCCGCCTTGCATGCTGCAGGACGAATTAGAGTATCCGGTAAACATCACACCAGCGCAGTTCTTAGCTGAAATTGAGCGACGGTGGCTGGCTACAAACAGCATTCCTCATGAAGTTGGTTTTGCTCTGGGTTATCCGGTGAAAGATGTGTTGGGTTTTATGGGCTTGCAGCCAATGGTTTGCAGTGGCTGTTGTGGCTGGCAGGTGTATGGGGAGTTTGCGCCTTCGCAGCAATTGGGGCAACGATTTCTTGAAGCACGCCTGGAGGCTATTCGCTTTTTACATTGCCCAGTCAAGGATATAAACATAAATAGGCAGGCAGAATCTTGCCCGCCGTTTTGTAAATGCCAAATGTGCAGTTAAATATTAGTTGCCGCCAAGTGACTGTCTACAAATAATTTCCTTTTTTACAGATGGTCGGGTCACTGGAAGCACCTCCATCAATTCCGTGACTTATTCATGGACGCGCACTAACGGGGAACCTATGCTCTTGAATTGACTGGCAATTGAAATAGGGTCGTCCTGAGAAAATGACCTGAGGATAAAGTTTTTTGTCGAGCAATATAGATAAAAATGGTCTATATTGAGAAGAATTGAGTATAGAAGCGCAATGACACAAGCGGCAGCCAGTTCTCATCACAAAACTCGACTCATTGGCTCTGCCAAACTTTTACCGGTGGGGCTGTTTATTGCTGTGATCTTGCTGATTTTGGGGGTGGTGGTGAGTGTCACGCTGGGAGCCGCTGAAATTAGCGCGGCAACGGTGTATGAAGCGCTCTTCCAATATGATGAAACGCAGTTTGAGCATCTCATTATCCGCACAGTTCGTCTGCCGCGTGTGGTGGCGGGGGTTATTATTGGCGTTGGTCTGGCTGTGGCCGGTGCCATTATGCAAGGCCTGACGATAAATCCGCTGGCATCACCGAGTATTTTAGGTATCAGCGCTGGAGCATCGTTTGCTGTGGTGTTGGGTGTGTATCTACTGGGTGGTGGCACGATTTTGACCTTTGCTTTTTTGGCGATTGGCGGCGCGGCGGTTGCTGCCATTATTGTATACACTTTGGGCTCGCTGGGTAGGGGCGGGGCAACGCCTGTTAAGCTGACGCTGGCGGGTGTGATTTTTGCTATGTTTACCAGTGCTTTTACAACGGCCGTTCTGGTGATGGACAGTGGCACCTTCGACCAAATCCGCTTTTGGACAGTTGGTTCTTTAGCTGGGCGGGATTGGGAGATGATCATGTGGTTAAGCCCCATTGTCTTGGTAGGGTTAATTGGGGCATTGTTGCTAAGTCGGCAAATTACCACGATTAGCCTCGGGCAGGATATTGCCAAAGGATTAGGTCAAAACACTGTGGTTGTTAAAGCAGCAGCTGCCTTCATGGTCATTTTGCTGGCAGGCAGTTCTGTGGCGTTGGCGGGGCCTATTGGCTTTGTTGGCTTGATCATTCCCCATGTTGTGCGTCCTTTCTGTGGTGTCGATTATCGTTGGATACTCCCTTATTCAGCTGTAGCCGGGGCTATGCTGGTCGTCGTTGCCGACAGTTTGGGGCGTGTCGTGCAGCGTCCTCAAGAAGTACCGGTTGGTGTGATGTTGGCTGTTGTGGGCGCCCCCTTTTTCATTTATTTAGCGCGGTGGCGGGTGAAATAATGCAAGCTCAAAATCATCCTAAGCCTAGTTGGATTACGGTGCGCCCTCGCTTCTTGCCTTTCTCTATCCGCCTGGATAGGCGAGCGCCGTTGGTGTTGCTGGCTTTTCTGATTGTATTGATTGTGGCTTTGGTCATGAGCGTCAGTTATGGCGAATACCAGATTGCCCCACTGGATGTGCTTCGAGCTGTATTTGGCATTGAGACCAGTGATGCCAACCACGCGCTGGTTGTGCGCAGTTTCAGGTTGCCACGCATTTTGCTCTCTTTGCTCATTGGCGCTTCTCTGGCGACTTCAGGCGCAATTATTCAAGGTATCACGCGCAACGATCTAGCAGATCCTGGGTTGTTGGGTATTCACAGCGGTGCGGGTGTGATCGTGGTAGGTTATCTCACATTTGCCGCTTCCCCCAATCCCAAACTCATACCCTGGTTGGCTCTGCTGGGTGCTTTGGGAGCTTGTGCTGTCATCTACATCCTGGCCTGGAAAGGGGGCAGTTCTTCTATGCGCCTGATTTTAATTGGCATTGGGTTGGCTTCGTTGTGTGGGGCGCTCATCAGCTATTTCATCACCAAGTTGACGCTGGATAATGCTCAGCAAGCCTACATGTGGTTAACGGGCACTGTTTATGGCAGCACCTGGAAAGAAGTGCAGCTCATTTCAGTTTGGCTGTTGGTATTGCTGCCTCTCACGTTTTTACTGGCCAGGCAACTCAATATTCTGAATTTGGGTGATGATTTGGCAATCAGTTTGGGGTCACGCATGGAAAGACACCGGCTGGTTCTCATCGTTTTGGCGGCAGCCTTGGCGGCTATCACGGTAACGGTCGCGGGTACGATTGCCTTTGTGGGCTTTGTTTCTCCCCATATTGCTCGCCGTTTGGTGGGACCATCCCATGAAGGCTTGCTGGTGACAACGGTGATGGTGGGAGCTGTCTTGCTGGTGATTGCTGATTTAGTGTCGCGTTGGGTGATTGCCCCAGGTGAACTGCCCATTGGTGTGACCACCGCCATTATTGGCGCTCCCTATTTTGCTTATTTGCTCTACAGAAAAGGTCGTTAGCGACATGCAAAGCATGCAAACAGCACAATTGTCATTGGCTTATGACCATGACACGATTATCAAGGAACTCAGTTTATCGATTGAAAATGGCCAGATTACGACGTTGGTTGGCCCGAATGGTTGTGGCAAATCGACGTTGTTGCGCGGGTTGGCGCGTCTGCTCAAACCACAAACAGGCGCGGTGCTGCTGGATGGAAAAGCGATTCACAAAATACCGACGAAGCAATTGGCGAAACAGTTGGGGATTTTACCTCAGGGACCAATCGCCCCTGAGGGTTTGACGGTGTATGAATTAGTGGCTCAAGGGCGGTATCCTCATCAAGGCTTTTTCCAGCAGTGGTCGGTGGAGGATGAAGCGGTCTCAAGGGAAGCTATGGCCATTACCAATATGATTGAATTTGCGGATCGCCCGTTAGACACGCTTTCTGGTGGGCAGAGGCAGCGTGCCTGGATTGCCATGACTCTGGCTCAAAACACGCCTATCTTGCTCTTAGATGAACCGACCACTTATTTGGATATTGGGTATCAGCTTGAGGTGATGGAGCTGATTGATCGCTTAAATAAAGAACGCAATATGACGATCTTGTTGGTGCTGCATGATTTGAATCAAGCGGCGCGATATAGTCAGCGCATGATTGTTTTGCGTGAAGGTGAAGTGTATCGGGATGGGGCTCCCCTTGAGGTGCTTACGCAAGATTTGTTGGCAGCGGTGTTTAACGTTCATGCCACGATTTTGCAGGATCCAGTGACGGGGTCACCGATTTGTGTGCCCCAGACGACAGTGCAGGCCAAGTTAGATGACCATGTGGAGCATGTTGAGCAGACGTATGATACTGACGAAATCCCGACGACTCCACGGGATTGCTTTGTTTGTTGACGGTGCTTCACATGGGGACTAATTTTTAGATGGCCTCTATGGTTGCAGATTTAAGAAGGTTTATGTTATCGGGTTGAAATCTTAAGGAACAGCACCTAAGTGATTTGAACAAATGTGAATGATGCCGTTCCTTAAATGTGAGGAAAAAATTATGAAAACCAATCAGTTGTTTAAAGCCTTAACAATCTTGTTGATTTTAATATTGGCGGCATGTGGTGGAGAAACGGCCGTTACGCCTGAATCTACCGCAGTCCCCGAAGTTGTAGAAGAAGTGGAAGTGGAAGAAGTGGAAGTGGAAGCAGAAGAAGCTGAAGAAGTGGCTGAAGCAGAAGAAGATATGGGAGAAGAAACGGCCGTTTCCAGTGAAACTCGGGAATTTGAACATGAACTGGGTAGCACCAGCATCACTGGTGTGCCTGAGCGCATTGTGGTGTTGGAATACTCCTTTGCCGACCATTTAGGCATGTTGGAGACAGCACCCGTAGGCTATGCCGTTGATGCCATGCCCGATTACCTACTGCCGTTCACCGAAGGTGTGGGGGCAGCAGCGGTGGGAACGCGCAAAGAACCAAGCCTGGAAGCAATCACAGCCCTCAATCCCGATTTGATTATTGCGGATATCACGCGCCATGAAGCGATTTACGAGCAGCTCAGCCAAATTGCCCCAACTGTGGTTTACAACAGCTTGCGCGGCAGCTATCAAGATCAATTAGATACCTTTGAAGCCATTGCGGCCATCTTGGAAAAGGAAACAGAAGCAGCAGATTTATTAGCAGCTTACCAGGAATCTTTTGCAGCAGCCGCAGCCGAAACCAATCCAGATGCAGGTGAGTTTATGATTGGGGTATTGTGGGCAGATGGCTACACCGCCCATTCTAACGAGAGCTTTATGGGTTCCTTCTTGGAGAGTTTAGGCTTAACAAACGCCTTAGAACCTCGTGATGGCGATACCCAATACCTGCTCGACATTGAAGGCTTTGCTTCTGTGAATCCCAGCACAGTGATCATCATGTGTGCGCCGGATGATCAGGTGGTCGTCGATGAGTGGCAAGCCCAGCCCGTGTGGCAGGCGCTGGAGGCGGCTAAAAATGATCGTGTCTACTTCTTTAACCGCAATTTGTGGTCAAAAGGGCGTGGTCTGATGGCTTATCAGCAAATTTTGGATGATGCTGTTTCTAGCGGCTTGCTCAGTGGTGCCGAGAATAATGCCACGGAGGCTTGTCCGTAAAGCAATTCACTCAGGCAGTTTGCGTTCAGTGTGACTTAATTTGTGTTGTCTATCTTGTGAGATACGGGTATCCTTACCTTAAAAATAAGGTGATAATATCAGTGAGTGATTTGTTTTTATAAGTTGGATATTCTACAATATTTGGCACGCTAAAAAAAAGAGCATAGAGGCGGCAACTTGTATGCTCTGAAGGCAAGTATTCTTGTGCGAACATCATCTTGCCTCCAATCAAGCTGACGAGAGAAATCCTATATTTTTTTTATATGCGCAATGCTGTTTGACAATGGTGCATGGGCGGCGTGTTATACCTTTGTTTGCAAGGAGAAGGAATGGATATTTTAACCAGTTTTGTTATTCCCCTGTTGGTTGTTTTAGTGGTAGGCGGTCTGGCATATGGCGCCTCCAAACTCACCATGCATTGGTTGGATGGTCAGGAAAAGCTAGTGGAAAACCAAGAGGAGAAGAAATGAATTTTACAGGAATATTCTTTGCCCTCTTCACCGTTGTCACAATTGGCCTGGGATTTGTGTGGGTCATTAAGCTGGAATACTACGTTGGTTCTCATGTTGCTAAAGCGGTGGCTGTCCTGGGCATTTTGGTGGTGGTGGTTTCGCTCTTTATGCCCAGCTTCACCTTGTCAGCCATTGTAGGCATCATTGGTGGCACGATTGTGTGGGGAGCTACTGAACTCCCAGACCAAGAAGAGCGTGTAGCAGAAGGAATGTTCCCTGCCAATCCGCGCAAACAAGCACGGAAGCAGTTAAAGGAAGGTGAAGGATGAGTATGCAGTGGGTAGGTGTTGTTTTAGCAATTGTTACCTTTGCTACTATTGGCTTAGGGCATGTGACGGTGCGTAAAGTGAATTATCTGTATGGCACGAAGCCTGTCCCTTATGTTGTTATCGCTGGTTTGCTTGTTTTGTTTGTTTCGTTGCAAGTGAAAAGCGATTTGGTATCGGCGGCCTTGGGCATCATAGGCATTACCACGTTGTGGGATTCTTTTGAATTGGTGCGCCAAGAGGAACGGATTAGGCGGGGACACGCCCCAGAAAATCCTAATCGGCCGGTGGAGCTAAGGAAGCAGCGAGGATGAACGTATGGCAAAGATAATGAGATATGCACATATTGGGCGCCTGGCTGGTTTTCCCTTTAGCTTGGGTTTGACCAGTGTCCTGATGGGGGGCACGCTCAACCGCGTCATGATTGCGGAGTTGGATTTGCCAGCCTCGTTGGTGGGGCTGTTTTTTGCTTTGCCGCTGTTGGTTTCTCCGGTGCGGGCATGGTTTGGGTATCGCACGGATGCGTATCCGCTGGGTGGTTTGCGCCGCGAACCGTACATTATTTTGGGCTGGATTGTGGCTGTACTGGGTGTGCTTGGTGCCACTTATTTTACGCTAAATGAAGGTCGAAAAACGGCCGTTTTCATTCTTGCTGCTGCCCTTGCCTTCATTTTTTATGGACTGGGCAAAAACCTGGCCAGCAATACTTTTGAAGCCCTACTGGCTGATAAATTTGAAGGCGACCAGCGTCCCCGCGCGGTTACCTTTTTCAAAATTGCTATGTTTGTAGGCATTATGGGGGGTGCTATTAGCTTAGGTAGATTGTTGGAACCCTTTAGTTTGGAAAAATTACAGATGATTGTCCTGGGCGTAGCCATACTGGGGGTATTGCTGGCAATTTTGGCTGCGGTGTCGCAGGAACCACGCACACAAGCGGTGGCAGAAGCCGCAGAGGAAGCCCATGCTATTTCTTTTTGGGATACTCTCAAGCGTATCATTTGGCAGAGCAAGCAAGCGCGGCTTTTTTTCATCTTTATCATGTTGACCACAGTGGGTACTCTGGCTCAGGATGTATTGTTGGAACCATACGGTGCTTTGGCTCTTAGAATGAGTGTAGCTGAAACGACGCGCCTGACGGCGTTGTGGGGCGGCGGCACGATTTTGGCGATGGCTGTGGCTGGCGCCTGGTTGATTAAGAAGATTAACTATATACGGTCGATGCAAATTGGGTTGTGTTTGAGTATCATTGTTTTTGTGGGTATTGTGACTGCAGGTGTGATTGGCTCTGTTGTTTTGTTTCAAGTGTTGGTCTTTGTATTGGGATTGGGAACAGGATTAGCGGCGGCGGGGTCATTAACGGCCGTTATCGAGTTTACTACCTTGACTCATGCCGGATTTTTTATTGGGGTATGGGGCATTGCCCATGAGTTGGGACAAGCCATTGGTAGTTTGTTGGCAGGGGGCGTGGTGGACATCGTGCGCATATTGGTCAGCAAGAACCCGCTTATTACTTACGGCACCGTTTTTATGATTGAAGCGATGCTGCTTGCCTTGGGACTTATTGTATTGAGTCGCATCGATATTTCTGCATGGGTCCGGGAAACAGGTGAAACGGCCGTTATGCCGCAGCTGGTTAGCAACTAATAAGAGAGGAACAGGCTTGGTTCATTTCCGTTCCTAAGCAAAACCTGAAAGAGCAAACATGACAACTACGCAGAAGAGAACTCGTTGGCGCACAGTTGCGCTGCCTACCGAACATGGTGGCTGGGGGATTGCACTTGCCCCCGTTGTCTTGGGTTTGCTGGTGGTACCTTCGCTGACAGGGGTATGCCTGGGCTTGATAGTTCTTGTTTCATTTCTTGCGCGCACTCCCTTGAAAATTGTGTGGAAAGATGTACGGAATGGCAGGCGATACGCGCGTACCCAAGCTGCTGTAAACGTGCTGCTTCTTTACACTGGGCTGATTATCTTTGGTGGTATTGGCGCCATGCTGCTTGGTGGCATTCAGCCTATCCTGCCCTTGCTGCTTGCCAGTCCACTGATTGCTATACAGCTTTACTATGACTTCTTTTTTAACGGTCGTCATTTGCTGCCAGAGTTAGTTGGGCCAGTGGCGGTAGCCTCGGTCGTATGTGGGATGGCGCTGGCTGTGGGCTGGACGTGGCCGCAAGCATTGGCTTTGTGGGCGATTCCCGTTTTGCGGATCTTGCCCTCAATTTTGTTTGTGCGTAGCCGAATAAAGCTGGATAGAAACAAACCGGTGTCTGTCATCCCTGTTCATCTGGCTCATGTGGTGGCGCTTACGATTGGTTTAATATTGGCTTGGTTTGGATTGATACCTTACTTAACAACTTTGGCTTACTTTATTTTGCTGCTGTGGGCTTTATATGGCCTATCCTCTTATCGTCGGCCCATGGCCATAAAAACGATTGGGTGGTCAGAGATGGGGTTTAGCTTAATGACTGTGATGTTTACAGCTATCGGTTATTGGCTGTGGTAGGAAGAGGTAAAGCCAATATTTTTTGATAGTGAATGGATGAGGAGGAAATAATGTCTACAAGTTTTTGGATTTCACTGGCAACGGCCGTTACCACTGGCGTGTTTGCTGTTTTTGTGTTGGCTCGTTATCAAGTGCGGCGGCGTTGGCATTTGCTTGCCTGGGGGGTGGGGCTCGTTTTGTACAGCTTAAGCTCATTAGCCCAAGCCTTGTTAGTCAGTGACTTCAATGGATTCTTGTTTAAATTTTGGTATTGGGCAGGGGCAGTAGCCGTAGCACCCTGGCTGGGTCAAGGGACAATGTTCCTGTTAGCGCGGAGGAAAAAATGGACCTGGATCAGCTTTTGGGCCATCATCGTCTTATGTGTTCTTTCCTTGCCCCTTATTTTTGGTGCAGACCTGAATGCATCAGCTTACCAACTGGATGTTGCTCTCTCTGAGCAGTTTCAGAATATTTTCATAACGACCGGCATCGCCCGAACCATTCGAGTCGTGTTGGTCATCGTCTTAAACACCTACGGCACCCTGCTCTTAGTTGGCGGTGCCGTTTACTCTGCCTTCATTTTCTGGCGCAAACGAGTGCTGATGAATCGTATGTGGGGCAGTGTACTCATCGCCATTGGTGGCTTGCTGCCAGCCATGGGTGGATTTTTGATTTTATTGGGAAGTCCTGATTTTAAATATTGGGGACAACTCTTTGGTGGTTTGATCCTGTTTGCTGGCTTTCTCGTAGCCACCAAAGGAGAGCCTGTCCCCCAGAAAAAGGCAAAAACAGCCTGAGGAGAAAATATGATAGTTGTCATGAATCGTATCCAAGTAAACCCTGAGTATCGGGAGGTTTTTGAAACTAACTTTTCTGACCGTGCGGCTCTGGTAGATGGTATGGATGGTTTTGTTGCCTTCCGCTTATTGAGATCCGCTAAACCAGAAGATCCGTATATTGTGATGACATTTTGGGAAACAGAAGAACATTTTAAAGCGTGGACCAAGTCAGACAGTTTCAAAAAAGGTCATGTCCACTCTGCTAAACTGCCAAAAGAAGCCTTGCTCGGACATCCCAAACTGGAGGTAATGGAAATTATTCAAGAATCAGTGGCTAATAAATAAAGTGGGTGTGTCTAAAGATAGCGCCATTATCGTAGACACCGTTATTCGCCAGCGGCAAACAAGCAAAATTTTGGGCGACGTTTCCCAACCGGTGGTGGTTGACAGTGATTTTCAACACGTTGTGAATCAGATAGTTGAGGTTGCCGGGCACGCTCCTTTTCACTATTCAGCACACAACATTCATCTCAACGGGCACAAGCAATCACTTGTTCCCTGGCGTTTTTACGTGCTGCACAATGACGTGTGCCGCCAACTACTCGTGGTGCTTAAAGACAAACCAGCAGGCAAGATTTTGCCGATGCTGGCAGCTGCGGGAACATTGATCATGGTCACCTGGCTGCCGGATCCAGATGAAAACGATGCAGGGGGATTGTCCCCACGTAACATTGAGCATATTGCCGCTGCCTCTTGTGCTACGCAAAATTTACTGTTGGCGGCAACGGCTCGCAAGATTGAAAACTATTGGTCTAGTGGTGGCATCTTGCGCACAGCTGAAGTTTATGAAATTTGTGGTATTCCTGCGCAAGAAGCGTTTTTAGGGGCTATTTTCCTCTATCCTGCTGTGCCTGCCGGGGCTGATGTGCGGCGTGGCAAGATGCGGGATAAACGTGGCGAGGTTGGGGATTGGGTAACGGCCGTTTCCCTTAAGTGCGCATCCATAAAATAGGTGACGGGATTGCTGGATGTGCTTCAAGTGACCTTTCTCCCTAAAAAACGGGGACTAATTTTTAGACAGTCACTAAGATCCCTGAAAAGGAAATCCTATGAGTGAATTTCTCAGCATGGCAACCTATTTGGACACCGATCCAGAGCGGATCAATGCCATTGTCCAAATTGTAATTGATTATTTTAACGGTACCGATGCCGATGAACTCCGTCAGCGGCTGCAAACAGAACTGGGTACGATTAGCTCCAGCGAATTTGCTTACGCCGCCCAACTATACGCCAACGCGCTTTCAGATGAACATGAGCAAGAATTCATTCAGGATCATGAGCTCATGATTCACACCATTTTTGACGAAGCTTTAGGTATCGCTGCCAGTGGCAATGTGCCTGCTGGTCATCCTGTTCACACCTTTTTGCAGGAAAATGTGGCTATCAATACTTTGGTCAACGACATGCGCTCACAACTTGAGTTGGAGTTTGATCATGATTGGTGGTTGGCGGCCTATGAGCGTTTGGGGCAAGTCAATATCCATTATGTGCGCAAGGAAAACCAACTTTTCCCCTTTCTGGAAAGGAAGGGATTTGACCGACCTTCAACAGTCATGTGGGCGGTGCATGATGACATTCGGGCGGCCATCAAACACAGCCGTCAATTATTGACAGATGGCGCCACTAATGAATTTCTTTCTGCCCAAACGGATGTGTTGGCTGCGGTGGCGGACATGACGTTCAAAGAAGAAAAGATTTTGCTGCCTACCAGTTTAGATTTGTTGTCTGATGAGGATTGGGCAGCCATCAAGCAGGGTGAAGATGAGGTGGGATACTGCATGATTGAGACGCCGCCTGATTGGCTGCCAGACAGGGCGCCTACGCCGCGAACCGCGCCCCAGATCGTCATTGAGAAACCGGCAGTGACCAAGTCGCCAGCAAAACGATTAACGTCACCAGGAAAACGGCCGTTTTCCCATGTTGGTGCTATCCGTTTAGAGGGTGGCAGCATTTCGCCTGAACAAATCAACCTGCTTTTTAAGAATTTACCGGTTGACGTGACCTTTGTGGACGAATGGGATCAAGTCAAGTTTTACAATCGAGGGGATGCGCGGGTGTTCCCGCGCAGTGCCGGCATTATTGATCGTGAAGTACGTTACTGTCACCCGCCCAAGAGCGTCCATATTGTGGTTGAAATTGTGAGTAAGTTTAAATCTGGCGAACGAGATACTGCCGAATTCTGGATTCAGATGAACGGCCGTTTCATACATATCCGTTACTTTGCCGTGCGGGATAGTGAAGGGTGCTACAAAGGTGTACTCGAAGTCAGCCAAGATGTAACCCATTTACGGGAAAAAGGATCAGTTTTGTGAGTTGTTTCCAACACAAAATATATGACATTCACCAGCAATTAACATTGTTGCCATCTTTGGAACCAAGAGATGAAGTGAACCAACTATTTAGCAATTTGGTAAATTTAGTGATTGACGAAGATACGCCGGATGTGGTGGAAGATGTTTTAAGCGATCCGCACATCCAATCTATACAATCCAGCCTGCACCAATTATCGGCGCGGGGTGAGTATCAGCTAGAGCGGTATTGGTCCAATCAGATTAGTGCCCATCAGGAGCCCGCAGCAGAAATGAAGCGCTTTCCTTACTACGGCAACTATGAGCAGTTAAGCGATATGGAATTTAACGCGCTCAGTTCGCTCAATGACGGAGAGATCCAAAAAGTCTTGTTCGTTGGTTCTGGCCCCTTGCCCTTGTCTTCGATTCTGTTTGCCCAAAAATTCGGAGTACCGATTGATAACGTTGAAGTTGATCGGGAAGCGTACTGTTTGTCAGAAAAGCTGGCTCAAAAATTGCATTTGTCAGAGACATTGACCTTCTACCATACCGACATACTGCAATTTACGGAGTTAGCGCAATATGATGTCATTTTCGTTGCGGCTTTAGCTGGTTTGGCGCCTGAGGAGAAGTCAGCAATCATCCGCCACCTGAAAATGCACATACGAGAGGGGGCTTTGTTAGCCATACGAACCGTTCACGGGTTGAAGACACTTTTGTATCCTGAAGTGGCGCTCGATGACCTGATTGATTTTAAGCATCAGGCCACCATCAAACCCCATAACGAAATTATTAATTCTGTACTAATCGTTGAAAAAATAGTCAAGGAATCCACTACTTGAACGAGGATATAAAGAAAAATGAGTCAACAGAACTTAATCAAAAATATCCCCTTTTCTGAACCACAAACGCTTGTAGCACTCACGGATTATGAGGAAGGCCAGGTTGTGAGCCGCACGTTGGCGCAAAATAAAGGCGTGAGCATTACCTTGTTTGCATTTGCCCAGGGGGAAGGCTTGAGTACGCATTCGGCACCGGGAGATGCGATGGTTTATATCCTTGATGGCGAGGCGTTCATCACCATTGATGGGAAGGGCATGGTTGTCCAAGCAGGCGAGACGGTTATTATGCCCGCTGATATTCCCCATGCCCTGGACGCGCAGCAGCGGTTCAAGATGCTGTTGATTGTGGTTAAAAAGCCCAAGGAATCAAGGAAAACTGAGCGATGACTGAGATTGATGAGCAAACATTGCCGTTACCCGGCAAACACTTTGACTTTGCCCAAATGCCCGGCCATTGGTTGCTGGCACAGTTGGGCAAAAAAGTGCTGCGCCCCGGCGGCATGGAACTAACAAACCAGATGTTGGCGGCGCTGAACGTGCAGCCTGTAGACAATGTGGTGGAGTTTGCCCCCGGGTTGGGCGTGACAGCACAAATGACGTTGGCGCGTAATCCGGCCTCGTATACAGCTGTGGAGCGTGACGAAGATGCGGCCAGATTGGTACGCAGCTATCTCGACGGGCCAGAGCAAACCTGTATTGTGGGTCAGGCAGGCGATACCGGCCTGCCCTCTGCATCGGCCAGTGCTATCTATTCAGAAGCGATGCTGACGATGGAGTCAACGCGGCGTAAGGCGGACATTTTGCAGGAGGCAGAGCGCTTGTTGGTGGAGAACGGCCGTTACGCTATTCACGAACTCTGCTTGCTGCCCGACGACTTATGCGAAGATAAGAAAAAAGAGATTCAAAAAGAGTTAGCCAAAGCAATTCGCGTCAATGCGCGTCCCCTAACACCCACCGAATGGCGCGAATTGATGACATCGGCTGGTTTTCAGGTGCAGGCAGATGGCATGGCACCCATGCACTTGTTGGCTATGAAGCGGTTTGTGAAGGATGAAGGCATAGGGGGCACTCTGCGCTTTGTGGGAAACTTGCTGCGCCATCCGGCTGCGCTGCGGCGTGTTGTGCAGATGCGGCGAGTATTTCATAAATATCAGGATCACCTGGGTGCCATCATGCTCGTGGGACGGAAATCTGAAAGGAATGCCACATGACTTATCCTTGGATGAATAAAAAAGAAGAATTTGAGACATTGGATGCGCGTCAGGCGAATCCAGGGAGCTTTTTCCCTCTGGTTTCTAGCACAGCAGAGATATTGCCAGAAGGTAGCGGGCTGCACATCATCCAGAGTTTTGAGCCCGTGCCGCTTTATGGGGTGCTGGGGAGTATGGGATTTGAGCATGAAACGGTGCTGGTGAGTGCAAATGAATTTCATGTCTACTTTTACAAAACACCGACAACGACAAAGGTGAAAGCGAAACCATTTGTTCTGCCTGACAAGAAACCGGCGGCTGTGGGAGCCATTGGGCTGGAAGAAGGTTATTTGACACCGGAACAAATCAATCTTGTGCTGCAGCATATACCGTTAGACATCGCTTTTACGGACGAGTATGGTGAGGTGGCTTATGCCAATCATGGCAAACAGGCTCAACTTGACAATGAAGCAGCCAGTACGCCCTTTAACGCGGGTATGGAAACTGAAGATGAGGGGTGGGGTGAGCAAAACGGCCGTTTGCTGCACCAACAAACCATCGTTATCCGTGATGATGATGGCCATGACAAAGGCATACTGGCCGTCACGCAAGACATCACCGACATCTGCGCCTTAGAGGGAGAACAGCGCATATTGGATTGGGAATAGCCATATGAATTTTCAAACATGGTTTTTGCTGCATCGATATTTGTCTGATGCGGTGTGGATTGTGATGGCGATCATGAGCGGGTGGGCTTTGCTTTTGGCTGTGCGCCGAAAACCGACCAATGCAGGCTTCTTTGCCTGCGTCATTGTGGGTCAAGTTTTGGTTTTGTTAGAAACTGTTTTTGGCGCACTTTTGTATTTCACGCCGCACGTTCAGCCTGGAGATAACATGCACTTTCTCTACGGTGGCTTTCTCTTGCTTACCTTGCCGTTGGCTCATCTCTACACCCGCAACAAAGATGATCTCAGCACGGCTATCGTTTGGATGATGGCCGGCTTTTTTATGGTTGGCCTGACATTGCGGGCTGATGCCACAGGATTGATGGGAAGATAGATAATAATGAATCGTGAATCTTGAATGGCGAATGGTGACATAGCACCTCATTCATCATTCAGCGCTCATCATTCATTGTTAATGATTAGTTATTTTTATGGGTTTAGATAAACGTTTATGGGCTCTGACAAAAGGCACACGCCGTTACATAGGTGTGGTCGTAGGTATTGGTTGGTTGATTGTGACCTTGAATGTGTTGCAAATCACCCTGATTGGCAATGCAGTGGATAAAGCATTTGCTGGTGATCCTGACATGACAGGGTTGGCTTTGGCGTTTGTGGGCATTATTGTGCTAAGATCCGTTTTGAACTGGGGCTCGCGCATCGCCTCGCACAGCGCCTCAAGCCGCATCAAGCTGCAACTGCGGGACAGATTATACGCGCATCTGGCCAAACTTGGCCCTGGCTTTTTGTCTGGCGAACGCACCGGCGAATGGGTGAATACAGCCGTTGATGGCGTGGAGATGCTGGAGGTGTATTTTGGCCTTTATTTGCCTCAGCTTGTCCTGGGTTTGACCATTCCCTTGCTGCTTGCGCTTTTTATTGCCTTTGTTGATCCTGTTTCAGCGTTGATTTTGTTGCTGAGCGCCCCGCTGATTCCCGCATCGTTGGGCATTATTTCTAGCCGTTTCCGAGAGGTGAGCGGCCGTTATTGGGCAACAGCCAGCCAACTGAGCGCCCAATTTTTAGATAGCTTACAAGGCTTGCCGACGCTGAAAATGTTTAACCAAAGTCAGGTGCAAGGGGAACGAATTGCGGAGCAGTCTGAATCATTGCGCCAAGATACGATGCACCTCCTGGCTGTTAATCAAGTTTCGCTCTTTTTTATCGATTGGGTCGCCACCTTGGGCACGACGGTGTTAGCCAGTGCCTTGGCGGTATGGCGGCTGCAGGCGGGGGCGTTGACTGTGGGGTCGGCCATTATGATGGTGCTGATTAGTGTGGAATTGGCACGGCCGTTAATTCTTCTGGGCGCGTATTTTCATGCTGGCGCGGCTGGCATTGGGGCTGCCCGGCATATCTTTAGCGCGTTGGAGCAAGAGCCGGCTGTGTTAGAGGCTAAATTCCCGCAAAAACCGAAACAGATTGTACCCCAGATTCAGTTTGATAGCGTTTCCTTTGCCTATGATGCGGGTGAACGAGCCGCATTACATGATGTCTCGTTTGTCATCAATCCCGGGGAAACGGTGGCTCTGGTTGGTCCCAGCGGGGCGGGCAAGAGTACCGTCGCCAAGCTGCTGTTCCGCTTTTTTGACCCACAAACGGGCAATTTGAGCTTAAGCGGCCATGAATTACCAGCTTTGTCTCTAGCTTGGCTGCGGACGCAGTTAAGCCTAGTGCCGCAAGACACGTATTTGTTTTATGGCACCATTGCTGAGAATTTGCGTATAGCGAAAGTGGATGCGACGGATGCTGAACTGGAAACGGCCGTTCGCATTGCCAATATCCACGACTTCATCACCAGCTTACCCGATGGCTTTGATACCCTCATTGGTGAACGAGGGTTGAATCTGAGTGGGGGGCAGGCACAAAGGCTGGCTATTGCGCGTGCTGTGCTAAAAGATGCGCCAGTTGTGGTGCTGGATGAAGCAACTTCCCATGTTGATGCTGTTAGTGAAACAGCCATTCAAGCTTCCCTGGAGCAGTTAACCGCAAACAAAACGGTGCTGATTATCGCTCACCGTCTGAGTACCGTGCGCCACGCAGACAGAATCCTGGTGATGGATAATGGCCGTCTTGTCGAATCAGGCAACCATGAAGCATTGCTTGCCCAAAACGGCGTCTACGCCCGCCTTGTCTCCGCCCAAATGGCGCCAATCTCTAACCATCAATCGCCACTCTCTGCAACGGAGGTGTCTGCATGAGCCAATGGCAGCTGCTTAAACGATTATTGGGCATGATTCGCTCTCAGTGGGGAGTGATGATTCTTTCCATTACGATGCGCGTTCTCAATCAGGGGAGTGCCATTGCCTTGTTGGTGATGGGAGCCTGGGGTGTGAGCCTGGTGGTGCTGGGGCGCACCGATGAAATTAGCCGTGTGCTGTGGGCAATGGTTATTTTAGGGATGTTAAAAGGTGTTTTCCGCTATTTGGAGCAGTTTACCGGCCATTATCTCGCTTTTCATTTGTTGGCAAAGCTGCGGCGTGAATTTTACCGGCGCATTGAACCCCTGGCACCGGCAGCCTTGGCTGACATGCGCAGCGGCGATCTCATCTCTCGCGCCATAGCTGACGTGGACAAAATTGAGGTATTTTATGCGCACGCGATTGCGCCGGCAGCGGTTGCTGTCATTGTCCCTGCCCTGGGGCTGATCTTCATGGCTCAACAGTTCCATCCCTATCTGGCATTGGTTTTGTTGCCATTTTTGTTGGGTGTAGGTTTGCTGCTGCCCTGGTCAGTGAATCGTCCTAGTCAACGGCTGGGCATGAAAACCCGCGAATTAACCGCAGAGGTCAACGCCCATCTCACGGACAGCATTCAAGGGCTGCGTGAGGGATTGGCTTTTGGTTATGTGTCCCGTCGGCGGCGAGAAATTTGGCAACGAGGGGAGCAAGTCACGCTGATTCAACGGGATTCGGCGAATCTGGCTGGCCTGCAAAATGGGCTGTTGGATGGCATGATTGCCGCGGGCACGTTGGCTGTATTGGGCGTTGCCCTCTGGCTATGGCGGCAAGAGGCGTTGACGCTGGTCGTTTTCCCACCAATTTTGGCATTGGCGACTACGATGTTTGGTCCGGTTATTGCGGCTAGTGCTGTGCTCAACGAGTTTAATATGGCAATGGCTGGGGCGAGACGGCTGTTTGCTTTAATGGATCGTGAGCCGGTTGTGAGTGACCCCTCTTCAGTGAACAGTGAACAGTTAATGGCGAATGGCCAGGCGTTTTCGGCCTCTAGTCTCCATTTCAAGAATGTTTATTTTCAGTACCAGCCATTTTCTCCCGGCAGTAATGCGCATGAGCCGGAGTGGGTGTTGAATAACCTCAGTTTTGATGTGCCGGAAGGGCGTACGGTGGCGCTGGTAGGTTCTAGTGGGGCGGGGAAATCAACGATTATTAATTTGTTGCTGCGTTTTTGGGATGTGAATGAGGGGCAGGTGCGTGTGGGAAATGTGGATGTGCGTGATCTGCCGCAGGCAGTTTTGCGAGACCAGATTACGGTGGTGTCTCAGCAGACGCATATTTTTTATGCCACCATCAAACAAAATTTACTGCTAGGTAAGCCAGACGCGACTGATGCTGAAATTGAAGAGGCGGCACGGCTGGCAAACATTCACGATTTTATTGTGTCGCTGCCAGATGGATATGAAACGGCCGTTGGTGAAATGGGTGTTAAGCTCTCTGGCGGACAACGACAGCGGTTGTCTATTGCCCGTGCCTTACTTAAAGATGCGCCCATCTTGCTGCTTGACGAGGCCACGTCAAATTTGGATGCAGAGACAGAGCAGGAAATCCAGTCATCCATCCATAAGCTGATGCAAGGACGCACGGTCTTGATGATTGCCCACCGGCTGTCTACGGTGATGAATGCCGATGAAATTTTAGTATTGGAAAACGGGAAACTGGCTGAACGTGGCACGCATCAACAATTGCTTGCTCAAGGCGGACCTTATGCCCAACTCTTTGCTCGCCAACAAGATGAATTGATGGCTTGAGCGCCCCGCCTCAAGTGGCTCGAGCTTTCTGCCAAATTCTAATCAAAATCTTAAGTAAGTGCGCATCCATCAATTTCGTCACTTATTGATGGATGTGCTTCAAGTGACCTTTATCCCTGAAAAACGGAGACTAACTTTTAGACGGTCACTAAGCATCCAGCGCTTATTTCCCCTCGACGTCTCATCAAAATAATAAAGCATGCGGAAAAATTAAAAATTAACGGCCGTTAATTTTACTGTTTTGCTGCCATGAACGGATAAGTTAACCACTTCCCTAGTTTTCTAACTCATTCGCTTCGATAATCTCTACTACTTGGGTCAACATTGTCAATAACACCGTGACTATTTATGAAATTACGAATTTTTACATTGCTTTTACTTGCTTGTTTGTTTGGCTGGTGCGTGCAAGCGACTTTTGCTCAGGATCAGCCAGTGTGGCAAACAGCTGAAGCGATGCGGGAGCATGGTCTGGTCGCACAAACCGCATTATTCCGCCCTAATCCAAATTTAGCGCAAATTTCTGCTGACTTGCAAGCTGTGGCTGATTTATATGCTATGGCGTTGCAAAAAGATATTGTCGCCATCTCCCCTGAGGTGGATGTGGCAATCAGCACAGCCATTGCAGATGCGCAAGCTGCCGGTGCGGCTGGTGACGGAGCCAGCCTGGCTCTGGCTCGAGGGCAAATGTGGACCCATTTGCTGCATGGCAGTTATTTAGTGACATTGGCGGCTCTTGAAAATGGGGATGCTGAATTGGCTGATGAATGGCTGCGCTTGCGCGAGTATCGCCGTTCGACCATTGTCAATTTGGTTACCAGCCCGGCCGATGCGGTGATGAAGCAAGTGCTGCGTGGGGCGGTTGAGCCAACTGACGCTGTCCTCATTGTCGACAGTGATTTGCGGGATACGACTTTCTTTCGCCTGCGTGAAGCCTTGGATGAATTGGACGAGGCCGCAAATGCTCAATTCGTGACTCGTTCCGCCGAATGGGTAGGGAAAGCCCAAGGCTATTTTGCTTTATTAGAGGCTGATTTTGTCTCCAAACAAGGAGCAGAGGCAGCTGCAGATATTTGGTTAGCGTTGGATGAAGCCGCAGAAACGGCCGTTACCGAAGATTGGCAAACCGTAAACGAACAAACAGCGCGTGTGCGCCAGAACCTTGCCAGCTACCAACCCATTGCGTTCACAGAAGAACAACTGGCAGAACGTGCTCAACTCCTATACCTCTACACCGATTTAGTGTGGATTGAATATCGAGATGCTGTACGCGATGGTGAAATTACCATTGATATCGAATACCAGGAAACCATCACCTTCCGCAATCAAGCCGAGACCATTTTTGAAGAACTGCGTCCCACAATCGAAGCGAATGATCCTGCCGCTGCCGCCCGGTTGGCAGAAATCTACAAAGAAATTGAAGAAATTGTGATGGTGATTGGCCCCAAAGCGGATGTGGAATTGCTTGTTTCCGAAGCAACCGGGTTAATCGATAGCGGTTTAGCAATTGACACCAGCGCCACCGACACAGGGGCTTCATTAACGTTGATTGATACGCTGCTGAATGATGTGCTGGCTGCCGTGGAAGCAGGTGACTACGAGCTCGCCGAAACGACACGCATTGAGGCGTATGCCTTCTTTGAAACGGGGCCAGAAGTCAAACTAGCCAATCGGGCACCGCGCCTTGCTCGGCAGATAGAAGGCATTTTTTGGGAAGGTTCAGGGGGTGAAGAAGGGTTAGCTGCCATGATTCGTCATCAAGCAGAACCAGCTGTCATCGCTGCGCGTATTGCCACACTGCGTGAACGATTGGCTGAAAGTGAAGCCTTCCTGGGCGCCGAAACCAACAACACAGTAACTATTTTTAGCAGTGTTGCCATCATCATTCGGGAAGGGTTAGAAGCGGTACTCATCGTGGGCGCAGTCATCGGCTTCATGCGCACCTCAGAGGCCACGAAGAAATATGTTTGGTGGGTTGCCGCTGGGGTGCTTGTAGCGATTGTATTGAGCATCCTCTTATGGTGGGGATCCCTTAATCTGTTTGTCATCACCTTCGCTAACCGAGAATTACTAGAGGGAATTACCGCCTTAATTGCGGTTGCTGTCCTCTTTTATGTGACCAACTGGTTGTTCCAAAAAGCATACGTGAGCGATTGGATGTCTTTTGTTAAGGAACAAGTGGGCAAAGCCTTAACGACTGGCTCGGCGTTTGGGCTGGCGTTTTTGGGATTTACGGTAGTGTTTAGAGAAGGTTTTGAAACGGTTCTATTCTATCAAACCTTGTTGTTTGATTCCGATCCCCAAGCTGTAGCCATTGGCTTTATCGGGGGTCTGGTTGTCATTTTAATTGTGGCATATCTGATTTTGCAGGCAAGCGTACGTTTACCGCTTAAACCATTTTTTACGGTGACAACAATTTTGCTGCTGGTCATGGCCTTCAATTTTGTGGGCACAGGGTTCCGGGGATTGCAAGAAGCGGGGGTGGTCAATGCCACCTGGCTGTCCTGGATGCCTGAGAACCTGTTAATGATTGAGTTATTTGGTATCTACCCCACGGTGGAAACCACGGTGGCGCAGCTGGGGTTTGTCCTGCTGGTTGCCATCACATTTGGTTGGAGCTTGCTCCAAGTTAGACAAAAAGAAGTGAATTCTGCTGTACAAAATTAGCCTAACAGCTAATTTCGTGCAGCTTTAATAATGAGTTGATGTTGATCGAGCAGTCGGCAATGGCTTATTTGGTCTTCATCTCAAGCAAGATTATTTTATAAAGGAGAGTAAGAATATGAGTTTTTTACGGATTAGGCAGTTATTGATTTTGCTGCTTGTCGCGTTGGCTATTGCCGCGTGTGGTGGTAACGAGACACCGCCAGTTGCTGAAGAAGAACCAGTGGGAGAAGCAGAAGTTGAGGTTGTTGAAGAGGAAACGGCCGTTGAGGAACCTGAAGCTGCCGCTGAAGAAACGCCCGCAGCATCCATGGCCGAAGCAGACCTGGCAGCTGTTAAAGCGTATGCTATTGGTAATGCGGAGAATATGAAAGTGGGTTCAGCAGATCTGCTAGACATTGCCACCCAATATTATGGTTTGGTTGCAGCTGCTGACTTTGATTATGAGGCAGCTCTCGCTGCAAACCCAGATGAAATCCCAGCCTTAATCGCGGCGGCTAAAGATGCGTGGTTAGTGGCTTCAGAAGCGTACGAGCTGGATGAAGGTATCATCGCTGGTACGCCATCATTGTCTTATTACGATGTCTTGGTTGATGCAGGTGACAGTGCCGCTGATAACCCAGAAGAAGCTCTCGACTGGAACCTGCTCCTGCCTGACGGTCGGGTATTAGAAAGCCCGGGGAACTACTTCCACGGTCTGCTGGAG
>PDWJ01001016.1_pt1 | contig 36915 bp, 32 predicted proteins | sample 1430881 | NCBI WGS metagenome assembly PDWJ01 (sample SAMN01162460, study PRJNA174530) | Oral metagenome, whole genome shotgun sequencing project. | biome: Marine environment; feature: Marine mammal; material: Swab sample of the gingival sulcus; isolation source: swab sample of gingival sulcus...
TTCACAGCCCCCGGCTTCTCCTGTTTCGGTAAATGTAACCCTTGACTACCGTCTTACTAACTACTAGTTGTAACAGGCCTGTATTTAGATAATAAGCTATCAAAAATACTCCATTTCAACCGCAATGCCTGCGCCTCTTCCGGAAGGTATCTTTACAAGACTATAGACAACAACGATCCCCAGATAAAAGCGGGGATCGTTGAAATTGTCCCAAGGTAGGAAGCAAAAGGTACCAATAGGAACCAAGAGGGGGCAGGTAAGACTAGCAGTTATGCGGGGCTCTTTCAAAAATAACCGACTTTCGAAAGAGCCTGATAAAATTAATAATTAATACATTCCATGCTTCAAACCCTTGACAAAAATTGTAACTAGTGATTAGGCTTATTAATGTTAGTTAGTATTAACTATTAAAAATACAAGGAGGCTTTTTATGAAAAGCAAGCTTTTTAAAAGAATGTCTGCTGCCCTTATTATAATGTCGCTGCTGGCATTATTCTTTACGGGCTGTGAATTAATTAACCCGTCGGGGGGGGGGGACGATAACAATGGAGGAGTAACCGGCCTTACGGCGGCCCAGGTTCTGGCAAAGCTGACGACTGAAGACAAAACCTTCAATGTTGACATGTTCAGGCTGACACCCCGGGCCATCCAGCAGGGTGAGACAATTACGGGGTACACCTTTATGGTGAACCCAGCATCAGGAACCATGGTGCCCGAGGATGAGGACTGCGATCTTGCTGTTCTGAAGGTCAGAAAAAACGCTGACGGCCAGAGCCTGAGCATCAGCGTTGATGTTGGAACCTTCGAATTCACGGGGGGACTTCCTTCAAAAGAACTGAGCTTTGGGAATGTCAGCATTGTAAAAAAGGCGGACGGCAGCCTGAGCCTTGAAAGCTCCAGCTCAGTTAGTCTTGATTTTGAAGTGGAAATGCAAGGGAATCTTTACAAGTACACCTTTGACAGCGTAAGCATTAATACCGAGCGTTCCTCGGTGGCCCTTGAGGGGGAGACGCTGAACTTTGTTCTGGCCCTGGACTGGGGGGTGGAGTATCACCCGGATGGCCAAACCGAAGAGGAAAAACTGACCGGTGTAACTTTTAATCAGGCGTTTAACGATTTGGTTACACAAAATCCTGGCATGAGCTTTGAAACTACTAAATGGCCTCTTGCCTATCAGCGCACAAGCCTGGCCTCTGCCGGAAAGTTCCAGTATGAATCCGTGGAAGATGCCAATGCGGATATTGTCGCCGGCATCCTTAAGCTGGTTCCCTTTGGATCAAGGGCCCTGTCCCGGGGACTCTTTGAAAGCCGCCTGGGGCCCTGCCAGCGCGTAGATCCGATTACGGACATTGTGGTTCCCTCCGGGGCTCTTGAAGTAGCCTCCCTGACGGGTCTTCCCTTTCTGAACGACAAGGACTGCCTGCACTCCCGCGGCGAGCAGTCAGGTAATCAGAAGACTCTCCGCAATTCGGATCAGCCCGTTGGCAGCAATCTCAGAAAGAACACCGTAAGCTGGACCGTAAGCCATTCCGGCAATGATCTGATCTTCACAACAGAGAAGTTTTACATAGGGATGATGCCCCCTGCCGCCCACCTTAACATTAAGGTGCCCAAGGCCCATGTAAAGGAGTACAACGGGGTTTACTACTTTGACGGCTTTACCGCCGCCGGCAGCTACTGCCAGGTTATGAGCACCCAGGCAAAGGTCAATAAATTCAAGGCCCAGTATGATAACGGCCAGTGGCTGATCCATTCCTATACGAAAGACACGGTTTATATGGGAGGTATTTTACCTGTAGACGTAGAAATGAGGATCGATTCCAGAGGCGCCGATCTGGACTAAGCCCTGACAGGGTAATAACAGCCCCCGCTTTGGGGGCTGTCTTTAAGAGGTAAGCATTATGAATAAAATTCCGAGAATAGCGGTACTGCTTCTTGCGGTCCTTCTGGCTTCCTGTGAGCCCCCGGGCTCCGGTTCTGTATACAAGCCCGATACGGCAGGGGGCAACATTCTGCCCGAATCTGAGAGGGAAGTGCTTGTCAGTGACTTTGTTGATGATGATTCCCTCTACTACGGCATCTATGTGTACATGCCCAAATGCACGAATACGGAGTATGAAGGCATTAAAACCATAAGCGATGAAGGGGGTGGGCACTTCAGCCTGGATTCCGGAGAAATCGGCTTTGGTGCCATGGCCAATTCCATGCTGGCCCGTGTGGTTTTTCAGGGGCTTTCCATCATCCCCCATCCCAGCCTGCCGGGTCTCTACTCCCTTGAAAGCCAGGGGCCTGGGGACGCCCAGTTTCTGATGGTGGCCGAGAGTGTAAACGGAAAGCGGAACCCCTTTTTCAGGGAACCCTCTGTAAAGAGCCAGGGTGCAGAGATCAGTACGGAAAAAACCCAGCTGTCCATTGTGGACGGTGATCTGATCGTAAAGATCTTTGTGGACTGGAACATCAGCACCGAAAAAAGAACGGAGAGCGGCTATGAGGATTACTACAAGATACAGCAGCTCTGCCCCTCTGAATACACCTACACAAAGGCCGGGGTTACCTATACGGAGAGCTATGACGCCGATGATCAGAAGTATATAAACGACATGGTAAGGGATCTTATTGACGTCATGGCAGGCAAGGTTGCCGACAGGATATACTCCTGGATTGTAACCCATCACCGCTTTGAGGCCCGGATTAACCCCGCCACAGAGGACAGCGACATTGTATTTCTGCGGGAGTCACCGTCCCAGCAGGAGGAGACGGCACCGGAAAACGACGCCCTGATGGTTACGGTTCTGACCCAGCCCTTCACCGTGGAGGGAGACAAGGCGGACTGGAAGCATCCCGAGCTCAGCGACGAGGAGCTTGAAAACTATTCTTCTTATTATAGCAAATGGGCAGACCGGGGCTGTTTTTTAAGGCATACGTCCACCACCATCGGCCCCTATGAGATTGCCGCCTATGAAACCACCTACCGCCTGTGGCGTGAGGTTTATACCTGGGCGGTAAGCCGTGAGGAAAACAAATACAGCTTTCAGAATGAGGGTCAGGAAGGGTACAACGGCACCCCAGGGGCCGATTCCATCCCCGTGTTTGAGGGTCTTCCTGTGGTAAACATAAGCTGGCGGGACATGATTGTCTGGTGTAACGCCTACAGCGAAAAAGAGGGCCTTGAGCCTGTCTATTATAGTGACGCTTCCTTTAGCCAGCCTTTCAGATCATCGGTCTATGATATTGGAGGCCATGACCCCAATGTTCCTGTAGAAGAGGGGTGGGGGTTTATTTTCCATCTGGCAGAAGGGGAAATAGATAATCCCTATGTGAAGGCCGATGCCGACGGCTACCGCCTGCCCACAGAGGCGGAGTGGGAGTTTGCCTGCCGGGGCGGGGATGTGAATGAGCCGGACTGGTGGTTTAAGTACACCGCCAGGGAATCCAACGACGGCGACGGCGGCGGGGATGATAATGACGAGATGCTGGATGTGGGCTGGAATGGCAATAATGCGGGGAAAAAGCCCCATAAGGTGGGCAACAAAAGGCCCAGCCGCCTGGGGCTCTACGATATCTACGGCAACGTCTGTGAATGGCTCTACGACTGGGTGTATCTGGACTCTGAAGAGCCGGACTGGAATACTGTCCAGATTACGGATCTGACCAAATGGCGGGGAAGAGCTGTACGGGGACAGCATTATAACTATGGTACATCAGGTGAGGTAGGTCTGGGGCGGCGTAGCGAAGACTGGCCCATGTTCTACAGAATCGAAAACGGCTTCCGGGTGGCCCGGAACTATGAAGAGTGATTTTCAGGGTAATAACAGCCCCCGCTTTGGGGGCTGTCTTATCTATAAAGACAGCCTCATTTTTATATTGATAAATTGTTGTCCGGCTGTTTTTTCCGCTCTGAAACCCTTTGTTTCAAAGCGGAATTTTTTATTGATTTTATCTGATTGATTTTATCTGAACATATCAGGGGGTATACCATCCGAATTTGATCAGATCATCAGGGCATCTGTCTATACATATTCCGCAGCCTGAACAATTTTGGGCAATTATATTTATATTTCCATTTCCAACATCAATGGCATCATATAAGCATGACTTTATACATAATCCGCAGTCTGTATTATTACAATCAGTCTTTAGGTTTGCTACTACAGGATCACTTTGCAGATCCTGAAATGAAATAATTTTTTCAGCTGCCAGGCCCTTTAAATCCGTAATTGATTCATACCCTTTGGAGGTCATCCATTCTCCAAGTTCATTGAGTATTATCTTAATATTATCATAACCATGAGTTATAATGGCTGTTCCGATCTGTACCGCAGAGGCCCCGATCATCAAGTATTCAACAACATCCTTGTAATTTGAAATACCGCCAATTCCGCATACAGGAATTTTGACTGCATTGGAGATCATTGATATCACAGCCAGTGCGATTGGCTTTATTGCAGGTCCTGAAAGACCTCCGTATGTTGGAAGGTTCAAACTGGCCGAATCTATATTGACACCCATTAATGATCTTATAGTATCTATGCCTGATATAGATGAAGCACCGCCTTCTTCGGCGGCCTTGGCATCATCAAAAAGAATACGGGCTGATAAAAGGCCCAGTTTTCTGGCGGGGAAATTAATTGTTGTAAGTCTCGGGCTCACAAGCTCAGTCATATCTGCCCCGTCAAATCCTACAACGGCTATATCTTGAGGGGTATTGATCTTTTGGTCAGATAAATATTTCATAAATGAGAGAGCTACAATATCGCTTGAAGCAAAAACAGCATCAGGCAGCTCTCTTTCCATATAATAAGATTTTAACACCCGAGAAGGTGATTATATACCATTTTTTCTAATTTTTCTTTTATCCTGATGAACTTGATTTATTAAATATTATTATTTTATGTACAAAATGATTGTACTTGACCACAACTCCGAATTTCCCTAGAATATCAATTCAAAATTTGATAATATAGTGAGGAAATTTTGTATAAACCCGTTGACCCGAAAGTCAGCTTCCCGAAAATGGAGGAGCGCATACTCAAGTACTGGAAAGATAATAGAATCTTCGAGAGATCCATAGAGCAGAGAGATGGAAATGAGGAATTCGTTTTTTATGACGGCCCTCCCTTTGCAACAGGTCTTCCGCATTTTGGACATTTTGTTCCCGGTACAATAAAGGATATTATTCCCCGCTATCAGACCATGAAGGGATATAAGGTCAGCAGAAGGTTCGGATGGGACTGTCACGGACTTCCGGTTGAATATGAAATGGAAAAAGAGCTTGGCATTTCCGGTAAAAAGGCTATTGAAGACTACGGTATAGCCAAATTCAATGAATCCTGCCGCTCAATTGTTCTCCGTTATACAAAGGAATGGGAATCTATTATCACAAGGCTCGGCCGTTGGGTTGATTTTGAAGATGATTATAAGACAATGGAACCGGATTATATGGAATCTATCTGGTGGGTCGTAAAGTCGCTTTGGGATAAGGGCTATATGTATGAGGGCCACTATATCCTTCCATACTGTCCAAGGTGTTCAACGGTTCTTTCAAACCATGAGCTGAACCTGGGCGGCTATAAGGATGTCCATGATCCGGCAATAACCGTTAAATTTGCAAAAAAGGGCGATCCTAATACCTATTTTCTTGCATGGACAACAACACCATGGACACTTCCGTCAAACCTTGCTCTTGCAGTCGGGGCTGATGTTGATTATGTGAAGGTTAAAGATGGAGATGAATTCTTCATCCTTGCAGAGGCCAGGCTTGAAGCCTACTATAAGAGTGCTGATGAGTATGAGATTGTAGAAAGATATAAGGGCAGTGAGCTTGTCGGACAGAAATATGAACCCCTTTTTAAATACTTCGCGGATGCTGAGAAAAACGGCGCCTTTGTTGTTATGTCTGCCGACTATGTTACAACTGAGGATGGTACCGGAATAGTTCATACCGCTCCCGGCTTTGGTGAGGATGACTATAATACCTGTAAGGGAACGGGTATCCCTACAATTTGTCCCATTGATGACGAATGCAGGTTTACATCAGAGGTCGCAGACTATGAAAACCGCTTTGTGAAAGACTGCGATAAGGATATTATCAAAGCCCTCCGTGAAGAGGGTAAGCTGGTTAAGCGCGATAACTACCTGCACGCCTATCCTCACTGCTGGCGCTGCGACAGTCCGCTTATCTACAGGGCTGTTTCATCCTGGTTTGTGGATATCAGCAAGGTTAAGGATAAAATGCTCGCGTCCAATGAGCAGATCCTCTGGGTTCCCTCACATCTTCAGAAGGGCCGTTTCGGAAAATGGCTGGAGGGCGCACGCGACTGGGCAATATCAAGGAACCGTTTCTGGGGCAACCCCATACCCGTATGGAAGTGTTCTGACTGTGATGAAATGATCTGTATCGGTTCAAGAAGTGAGCTTGAAGAAAAATCAGGAAAAAAGCCTGAAGATCTTCATAAGCATTTTGTTGATGAGATTGAGATAGACTGTAAATGCGGCGGCAAGATGCACCGTATTCCTGATGTTCTTGACTGCTGGTTTGAATCAGGTTCAATGCCTTACGCACAAAACCACTACCCATTTGAAAACAAAGAGCATTTTGAGCAGAATTTCCCTGCAAATTTCATATCTGAGGGTCTTGATCAGACCCGCGGGTGGTTTTATACATTGACTATTCTCGCCTCCGCGCTTTTTGAAAAACCGGCTTTTGAAAAGGTAATTGTAAACGGCCTTGTACTTGCGGAAGACGGCAAGAAGATGTCAAAATCGGCAAGAAACTATTCTGATCCCGTAGATGTAATAAACCAGTTTGGCGCGGATGCCCTTAGATTGTTTTTGATGAACTCTTCTGTTGTTCATGCAGAAGATCTTAAATACAGTGATGATGGTGTTCTTGACATCCTTAAGAGTATAATAATCCCGCTGTGGAATGCTTACAGCTTTTTTGTTACCTACGCGAACCTTGATAAGGCTCAGCCCTCTTCGGCACCGAAGGATCCGGATAATCCGCTTGATAAGTGGATCCTTTCTGAAGCAGAAAAGCTGGTATTCGAGGTAACCCGGCAGCTTGATGCCTATGAGCTCCATAAGGCAATAAAGCCCATACTCAATTTTATAGATCTTCTGAATAACTGGTATATAAGGCGATCAAGAAGGCGGTTTTGGAGATCTGAAAATGACAGCGACAAGGAGCAGGCATATCAGACCCTCTATACGGTGCTTATGAAGCTTGTAACAGTTGCTTCTCCATTTATTCCGTTTGTGACCGATGAGATATATATGAACCTCAAGGCCGAAGGCGGAGCTGATTCTGTTCATCTTGCTGACTGGCCCGAATATGATGAGTCTAAAAGAGATACTGCCCTTGAGCATAAGATGGCTGTTACCCGCCAGGCGGTTTCAATGGGACGTGCCCTGAGATCAATGCACTCCCTGAAAACAAGGCAGCCTCTTAAGGCATTAAACCTTGTTACAAGAAATGATAATGAGAAAATTGTTCTTCGTGAAATGGAAGATATAATTGCTGAAGAGCTGAACGTAAAAGAGGTGATCTTCCGCGACAATGAGGAAGAGCTTGTTGAATACAGCGCAAAGGCAAATTTCAAGGTTCTTGGTAAACAGCTTGGTCCGAATATGAAGACAGCTGCCGCGGCCATAGCCGAGTTGAAGCCTACTGAGATACAGTCCCTGCTTGACGGCGCAACCCTTTCTCTTGATCTTAGTTTCGGAACCATTGATCTTACTGAGGAATCGGTTGTAATTCAGAGACACGAAAAAGAGAATATGAAGGTACTCAATGAGGGCTCGCTTACAATTGCACTTGATTCCGAGATGACAGAAGAACTTGTTCAGGAAGGTATTGTACGTGATATAGTCCGCTCTGTTCAGAATATGCGTAAAGACAGGGATCTTGATGTTTCTGACAGAATTATACTTTCTCTATACGGAAGTGACGGTGTTAAGGCGGCTGTAGAATCATTTCAGGACTACCTTCTGGCAGAAACCCTTACCAATAAATGGAATTGGGTTGAGTCAGAGGATGCTGTGAAGGCGGAATGCGGCGATGAGGAATGTCTTATCTCGCTTAAAAAGGCATAAACGAGGTGTAGAGGTCTTAATGGCCTCTGCCAGCATGCTTATAATATTTTCATGTCAGACCATTCCCGAAAAGGCTGATCAAAGAAGCAGTGTTCAGCTTCTGCCAAAGGGCGCTGATATAATTATTTCAGCTGATGTTCAAAATAACCTTGAGCTTATTGAACCCGTTATAGAAGCGCTTGGGGAAAGTGTCCCTGACAATCTCGCAAAAGAATTTACAGAGCGTACCGATACAGTCTGGGCCGGCCTCGATTTTAATTCCGATACAGGAAAAACTGTGACAAGTATAGCTGCAGAGGGTTCTTATCCTGTTGGAATGATAAACTGGGGCCTTAAGTGGGACAGGGGCTGGGTAAAACAGAAATACAGCTTTGAACCTGAGCTTGATGCTTCCATGAATTACTGGACTGATGAAAGAAACTCCAATCAGATCGCATTACCAAGTAGAGAGTATATGCTTGTTTCTTCCGGTAATATAGAAGAAATGCTTTCTTCCTGGGCATTTGATAAAAACGGGATTGATAACGGAGAATGGCTTCAGATGGAATCAGGCTCCGATGTAACAATAATGACCAGAAATCTTACCCCTGAAGATTACGGCCGGTTTATCCCGGAATTTAAAAGGGTTCCTTTAAAATCATTGATATTGAGTCTGAATAGAGCAGACGGGTATTACCTTATTTCAGGCCGCTTTCATATGGACAGTAACAGTAATGCCTTCCTTTTTTCAACAATCTTCAGAATGCTCGTTCTTGCCGCAAAAGATGAAGAGGGGAATAAGCTTTTTCCCGATATCAAAGCTGTTAAAATAAAAATGGAAGACAGCGATGTTGTTATAAGCGGCATAAAACTTAAGGTTGAAAATTTGGTTGAGACTGAAAAAAAATGGATGGATGAGGAAATCTTGAAACTTGGGCAGTTTTAAAATTTCAACCTCAAATCCAGAGGACGAATGATGATAGGTGTAGTGGATTATGATGCAGGAAATCTGAGAAGTGTTGAAACTGTCCTAAGACATTTAGGGGCTGATTTTTTTATAAGCAATGATCCTGAGAAGCTTTCTAAAGCTGAAAAAATGATTTTCCCGGGGGTAGGTGAGGCAAAGGCATCAATGGAGGTTCTTGAAAAAACAGGGCTTGACCGTATTGTAAAGGCCTTTGCGGACTCTGGACGTCCCCTTCTGGGTATTTGTCTTGGGTGTCAGATCTTCTTTGATTATTCAGAAGAGAGCGACACAGTCTGTCTTGGAATTATCCCCGGTCAAATAAAAAAATTCCCTTCTGATATGGGTCTTAAGGTTCCTCATATGGGTTGGAACCAGGTTAAGCATGAAAACCGGCATCCCGTTTTTGCTGATATACCTGAGAATTCTTCTTTTTATTTTGTCCATTCATACTATCCCGCGCCATCCAATAACAAGAATGAGATAGGTTCATCTGAATACGGGATTAGTTTTACTGCGGCTGCGGCTGATAAAAATGTTGTTGCGACTCAGTTTCACCCTGAAAAATCCGGCGAGGTTGGGCTTAAACTTATAAGTAATTTTATAAACTGGAAACTATAGGGGCGGAGAAATATGCTTCAGAAAAGAATAATAATTTGTCTGGATGTACGTGACGGAAAGACCACCAAGGGAATAAAATTCAAGGATAATATCGATATTGGTGATCCGGTTCAAATGGCCTCTGAATATTACAGACAGGGAGTTGATGAGCTTGTCTTCTATGATATAACCGCATCAGCTGAAAGGCGCGGTATTATGATTGATGTTGTAGAGAGGGTTGCAGGCCAGATATTTATACCCTTCTGTGTGGGGGGCGGTATTGCGGCTGTTTCAGATATGCGGGCCGTTCTTCTTGCCGGCGCCGAAAAGATCAGTGTCAATTCTCAGGCGGTTAAAAATCCGGATATAATCTCGGAAGGGGCAGGTCTTTACGGCCGTCAGTGTATAGTTCTGGGTATGGATGCCGCAAAGGATCAAGAAATGCCTTCCGGTTACAGGGTCGTAATTAACGGCGGCCGCACCCCTACTGAATTAGACGCGCTGGATTGGGCCCTTAAGGCGGAAAAACTCGGCGCCGGGGAGATAGTCCTTAACTCGATTGATGCGGACGGCACCAGAGACGGTTACGAACTGGATCTTACAAGGATGATTTCAGAGGCTGTAAGTATTCCTGTTGTGGCTTCAGGCGGTGCCGGCAGGCCGGAGCATCTAAAGGATGTTCTGACTGATGGTAAGGCTGATGCCGCACTGGTTGCGTCAATGGTTCATTTTGGAGGATATTCTGTCAACGGAATAAAAGAATATCTTAATGCTGAGGGTATTCCTGTAAGGATGATGTAAGTCTGATCCTAACGCCTTGACGATAGGAATCCATATTATCTTGACGATAGGAATCCATATTATTATATTAATTTGATATTACAGAGCCTCTATAGATAGACTCGGCTGGAGAGAATATATGCCTACTTATGAATATGAATGCATTGAATGCGGACACAGATTTGAAGCCTTTCAGAATATGTCAGATGATCCTCTAACTGAATGTGAGCACTGCAAGGGGCCTGTAAGGCGTTTGATTTTCGGAGGTACCGGAATTATTTTTAAGGGCAGCGGGTTCTACGTTACTGACTCCTCAAAGGCGGGAAAGCAGAGTACCAAGGCCTCAAAGGGTGAATCAAAAGATCAGTCTAAAAACAGTGAGCAAAAAGCACAGGCTTCCGGCAATAATTCTGATAATTCTTCCGCGGCTGAAAGCAGCGGAGGGTCTGAAAAAAAAGCTGATTCAAAGAATCCGGCTGCCGCAGCAAATAAGGGCTGATTCCCTTATTTGCCATTATTTGATGAAATCCCAAAATTAACCGGTTTTTTAAATAGTCTCCCTTATCTTTTTTACTGATTCTTCGATAGAGATCATATTGTAATTTTCACGCTTGTTCAGATCCTTTAGTGTGATCTTACCCTCTTTGTATTCGTCTTCACCGCATATAACCGCATACTTGATGTTCTTGCGTTCGGCAAAGGTAAACTGATTTTTCATCTTTTTTGTTTCAAGATAGATTTCACAGTTTATACCTGCCTCCCTTAGTTTAGATGCTATAACAAAGTAATGGCTTTTCAGATTCTCATCCATGTTTATTATAACCGCATCTGTGACGCTTTTCTTATCTTTTACTGTTCCAAGCTCTTCAAGGGCGGCAAGAAGACGATCCAGTCCAATAGATGAGCCTACACCCGGCATTTCAGTTTTTGAGTAGATTGACGCCAGATTATTATACCGGCCCCCCGAACAGACCGAACCGATTCCGGGAAGCTTATCAAGAAATGTTTCGTATACAATACCGGTATAATAGTCCAGTCCTCTGGTTATTGAGGGGTTAAGTACAAAAAGATCTGCAATGCCGCAGTCAACCATCATCTGCCTGACCATCCTCAGCCTTTCGCTTCCGGGGCTGGGTCCTCCGCATAGATCTTCAAGTTTGGTTAATGTCTGGTCAAAATCTCCTTCTGCCCCAATGTATTCGAGTATTTGTGCTGCTTTTTTGGAATCAGAGACCTCCTCAAGCATTTCAAGCACCTTATCCTCCCCAATCTTGGAAAGTTTATCTACGATCCTTAGAATTTCAGCAGTTTTTTCTGAAATATCTAATTTTTCAAGGAAGGAATTAAAAATACCCCTGTGAGAAATATGAATATGAATATCAGGAATACCCATTGCGGCCATGGAAGCATGCATAATTGAAAGTATTTCAAAGTCGGCTTCCGGTGTGTCTACACCAACTATATCGAAATCGCATTGAGTAAATTCGCGGTATCTGCCCCGCTGAGTATTTTCACCGCGCCATACCTTGGAAATATGATAACGCTTAAAGGGCAGGTACAGTTCATTTATATGGGCAGCCATAAAACGTGCAAAGGGGACGGTCAGATCAAAACGCATTGCCACGTCCCGTTCGCCATGATCATTGAAGCGGTATATTTGTTTATCAGTCTCTCCGCTTCCCTTTCCGAGAAGAACCTCGGTGTATTCGAGTACCGGAGTATCTATCGGAACCATACCGAATGATTGGAATGTTTTTTCAAGTATTGCCTGAATATCTTTACGGTTTATTTCGGTTTCAGGAAGAAAATCTCTGAAACCTTTTAGAACCCTTGGCTGAACAAGTTTTGACATAGATTCTCCTTGGATGTAAAAACGACTTTGATCCTTATAAAAAGTAACCGACTTTTTAAAGAACCGCAAGTGTCTAAAGAAAAAAGGTTAAGGAATCAGGGGAAATTTCAAAGATCAGTTTTTTTGAAAGAGTACCATCAACCTAAGCTATTTAAAAAAACTCTCTTGCAATTAATGGTTAATAGAATTATAAATCTAACAGAAATGTTAATTAGATATGGGACAAACGATAAAGACAAACGAATAAGGATTGCTAATATTTATACGGTTGATGAACATAAGATAACAACCGATATGATAGACCGTGATGCCCTTAAAATTATCAGAAAACTTGGAAATGCGGGCTTTAATGCCTATATAGTAGGCGGCGCCGTCCGCGACTTACTGTTGGAAAAAACACCTAAAGATTTTGATATTGCCACTGACGCGCACCCTAAACAGATTAAAAAACTGTTCTGGAATGCCAAGATAATAGGTAAGCGGTTCAGACTTGTTCATATACAGTTCAATAATAAAATAATCGAGGTTTCAACCTTTAGGGGGTTAAATCCTGGTGACGAACAGAACATTTTCGGGAAAATAGAAGACGATGTGAAACGCCGGGATTTTTCGTTTAACGCTCTTTATTATGATCCATTCGGACAGCAGCTTATAGATTATATTGGCGGTTATGATGATGTCAGAAAGGGAAAGATAAGATCGCTCATTCCTCTTGATGTCACATTTAAAGAGGATCCTGTAAGGCTTATCAGAACAGTTAAGTATGCCTCTACAACGGGCTTTGCTCTGCCCGGAAAGATAAAAAAGGCGCTCAAAAAGTATTCCAGCGAGCTTGAGCGTGTAGCGGTTTCACGGCTGACAGAAGAGTTGATGAAGATCCTGGCCTGCGGAAGTGCTGAGGCAATTATAAGATCCTGTATTGAATATAACATGCTCCAATACATTGTTCCTTTTATCAATGATAAGATTGGAGATGAACTATTTGACAGTATCCGGAAGCTTGATCAGAAAGTTGTTTCTAACGGAGGGGGCAAGCGTGAATACATGATCTACTCCATTACCAGAAACTTTCTTGTTCCTCCTGAAGAATCAATAATAAAAACAAAAAAAGGTTTTAGAGAGGTCTTTAACCAGATGAAGGCTGTAATTTCACCTCTGACTCCTCCTAATATAGAGGTCGAGAAGGCTGTAGTTTTATATTTTAAGGAACTTGGAATTACCGTTAGAATTCCTAATTCTCACAAGCCGCGGAACAGGAAGGGTAACAGGAGAAGAGGTAATTATAAAAACAAGGACAGGGCTATACAGTAGTATTTCCCCATCCTTGTTTATTAAAGCCCTTTTAGAAACCTTTCAGGGCCTCATCAATCTCTTCCTGGCTTATGCCTAGTTCTTTCAGGTATTCAGCAACAAAACCGGGCTGTTCTTTGTCTATTTGAACCATCAATGATACTGACTTCTCACCGTAGCCTTCGGGTGATTTTTGGTATGATTTAATGAGGTTCTCAACGGCCTCTTCAAATCGTTTGTCCGCGTAAGAATTTACGCCAAGTGCGTAGTAGGTGATTGCTTCTTCGCCGCCCATCTGAATGGCAGTCTGGTAGTAATAATCGGCCATAATGTAATCACCTTGAGCATAGTATATCAATCCAAGGTAGTAGTACGGTACAGGATGATCATCTTTTATTGAAAGGGCATTAATAAAGGTTCTTTCTGATAGTAATAAATCACCCTTTGAATAGAGATCCATTCCTTCCTGAACAAGCTCCGGGAATGTTTTTATCATATCAACATAGGTGATGAAATCTTTTGCAAATTCGTTTTTGTTAACCCATTCAAATGCATTTTTTATAATAGCAACCTCGTTATCCTTTCTATCATAGCCGGGATTCAGGGTATTGATGGCGTCCCAGATTATTCGGTTATATGCATTATGGCTGCTGTTAATAAGAAAATGTACTAATCCCCATGATTGGGCGTAGAAAATATCTATGCTTGAATTGGCATTTTCTACATTCATGGTTAATAGTGTAGGAAAGGGGATAATGGAATCTTCATATCCTGCTTCAGTATTACTGATGTATTTTTTGAGTGTAAACAGCCAGTTGAAGTTTTCTTTGTATTCAACCTCCTTGGCCTCAGGAGAGTAGTAGCATTCTTCAAAGTAGATAGCAAAACCCTTCTGCATCCAGAGCGGAGGGTTGGGGATGAAGGTCTTAAGAAACTGCATAAAACCATGATGGGCAAGAAATGTATCGTATGAATCATCGTCTGAAAAATATCCTACAAGTTCGTTCTTGTCAGGGTGATTGTACTGTAGAAAAACAAAGGAGTTTTTCTGCTCTGGAATTATTTCAGAAAGGTAGTTATCAAAATTTGTTTTATCCTTGAAAATTTTTACCTTCATCTTGTATGAAAGATTATCACTGCTGAAATGAAAGTAGTTATTATAAAAATTAAAATAAGCATCCATAACTTCCGCGGTTTCAGCAGCATGAGTAACACTGACCTCGGAATATATCTTGTAATATTCGCTCTCTATCAGGTTCATATCCTGAGAATGGACAAAAACTGAAAGTAGAATAAAAGATGCGCAGAGTATTAATTTCTTCATGATGAAATCTCCTTTTGTCTAAGATAGACACCTAAATTTTATGCAATAGCCTCTGTTCTGTCAAATCTTTTTCTTTGTAAGCAAAAAAAATCGGGATTTATTGAAGGAATTCAAAACTCCCCGGGTTTTGAATTCCCGTCTTTTGAAAGGATCTCTTTGAAAGGGGCTCATTTGAAATTAATTATTTTTTGGGAAAAAGTCCTCAACCTTAATGCTTACAGAATCTATCATTATGCCTGCATAGCGTTCGAGATTGTCAATCAGGTAGTCTCTCAAAGAGTGAACAACATCTGATACCTCAACACCGTATGGAAGTCTCACATTAATTTTAAGGATGTATCCCTTAATTTCTTCTCTGACCGAGACCTTTGTTATTGTTATTGAGCTGTCGTATTCATCGGCACAATGCAGAACCATTTGGGTAAGGGCTGATTCAGAAATGCTGACCCTTCCTTTTTTGCTGAATTCAGGCCTTACAACGGTTTTTTCAAAGTATTTATCTTTCTTGGTAAAGTTGAGAAATTTCTTTTCCATAAATACCTTTACCGAGTCATATACCATCTGGGAATAGTTACGGTTAATTTCAACTGCCGGTACAGGTATTACGTGCTTACCTTCAATTTTTCTTGAACGCACTGCTGTATCTATTTCTTCAGTGGTTGCTATATCTTCTATTTTTATAACCTTTGATATCTGCGGAAGATCAAGCCTTGCTGTAATCTTCCGTGTCATCCTTTCTGATGTGCCAATAATGAGGATTCTTTTAAATTTTTCCTCATTTAGCTGTTTCATAACAGATTGTCTGTGTTCCGGATCGTCAAAAAGGGCTGTTTTAATAGCTCCGAGATATGTCGGCTCTTTTTTGGCGGATTTTCCTGCAATAATCTTTTTACCGCGTATCAGAAGTCCGTCATCTATTATCAGCTCAATGCCAAGTTTGTCAGCTATTAGTTTTGCTCTGAAGCTTTTGCCGGTTCCGCTTTTACCGACCAATGAGAATACCTTTATGCCTTTTAGGACCCACTGAATATGTCTGAAAAGATGGTTCATATAATTATAATATTTATAATGAGTTAAATAGCCAAGTAGTTATATTGAAATTATTCTGCTTTTTGCTTCTGAGAGTGCCTTTGAAAGCTTGTTTTTGGAAAAAATTGAGCAGAGTTTCGCGTATTGTTCGGGCTGAAGTTCGGCAAAAACACTTTTGAAAAGCGGATTTTCAGATTTGTCTGTAACCATTGCCCATGAATGCAGGATATATCCTCTCATTCCTGCTGTTTTTCCGCCATATTTTATATCACCTGCCAGAGGAAATCCTGCTGAAGCTGACTGAGCACGTATCTGGTGTGTAATACCTGTTTCAATGTTGAATACACATAGATACAAATTTCCCTTGCTTAGCAGCGGATAGACTGTTGTGATTCCTTTTTTATACTTTTCTCCTGCTTCAGTCCCTTTTCCCGGCAGGGATGTTTTTGTAATATTATTATTTCTTGTTAAGAGGTTATCAAGCCTGACCATGGTTTCTGGTCCGTTAATACATAGACCTAGGTAGTATTTTTTTATGTTCCGGCTGCGCATTAGTTCACTGAATGATGAAGCCCCCTTAATTGAAAGAGAGGCGGCAATAAGACCGGATGTGTTGCGGTCAAGCCTGTGAAGAGGCGCCGGAACAAAAGACAGAGAATCCTGCTGCTTCAGTCCATTTAACAGCAGCTCAGCAAGTGAGTTTTCACCATGTGTAAGCATTCCGGCCGGTTTGTTCAGGAAGATAAGATCTTCAGTTTGCTGTATGCATATTCTTTCAAGTTCTGCTGTACTTGAATGATCATTTCTGATGTTGCCGGTATTGATCAAACCGGTACTTATTGATTCAAGAACATCTATGATATCATCTTTCTGAATACGGTAAGATTGATTGCTTCTTTTGCTGTTGACTCTGATCTGTCCTTTTCTGATTGCGGAATAGAGCCTTCCTGCAGGTACTTCAGGAAGAAGTTTTTTTACTACACGATCCAGTCGCCTTCCGCAATCGTTCAAGCCGCAATTAAAACTTTTATATCCTTTCACCGATTGTCATGGTATCATGTCTTGTTTATAATATCCATAATGCTTAAACCATATATATATAATTTATCTCTAATAGGTTTATATATAATACTCTGTGCTGCTTCTTTTCTTTCTGCGGGTCATTTTAAATCTGATAGAATATGGGATGATTATTATATCGTAGGTATTCCTGAGGGCGGGGCTTTCTCCGCAGTTGAGGTAATATCTTCGGATGGCATTATTTCTACTGAAATAGTATCCGCATATAATACTGAATTCGATTTTAATGATTTTGGAACAATTGAGAGAACCTCCTTGTCCGAGATTGGAGACAGGTTTGTGGCAGGTGATCCGCGGCTTGATGATTATATTACAGGTGCTGATGATTATTTTTTTGTAAAGGCTGAAGACGGCAGCCGCTATGAATTGATTTATGTAAAAAGCCGCTTGTCAGAGTTAGGCTTTTTTCTGAGAATAAACAAACTTTTCGACTGGAATATAGGTGACTGGGTTTTTCCTGATATTAATTTAAAAAGGCATATTATCTCATTTATACTATTTGCCGCTGCCTGGTTTTTGGCTGTATCACTTCTTAAAGGTCTTAGATTATTTGCGTTTATATCCGGACTGCCCTGGGCCCTTGCCGTGATTTCAGCCGGTCCAGGGATTCTGTCCCCGGCAGTAATCATTTTTGTTTTATTCAGCCTTTTTATCCGTGAGACCTTCAGCGATATACTTTATTATCTAAATCACCGTAAATTTGAGGTCAGCATGGGTTTTGCCAGCTGCTTCACTGCATTTATTGCTGCCCTGGTGCTGTTTTCAGCAATTCAAATCAAATCAGGTCTGCCTGTTGCCGCAGTCTTTATCTCTGCAGCCGCCGATTTTGTCATAATTTTACTCTATTACCGTATAAAGAGAAAAAAGGTTATGATGCAGGAACACCGGCTTTTTTTTCCTGTAAGAATGTCCGGGACTTTTTTTAGGGATCGTTTAATCAGAAAGCTTCCTGAAATGGGGGCTGTTATGGTCTCTGTTATGCTCATTCCGATGTTTGTTCTGTTTTTTCAATACAGCCTGCCTGTAAAGGTTCCTGCATATAAGACTATAGACGGTTACAGAAACTGGAGCCGTGATAGTCTTTACTATATCGGCAAAAGTTGTGAAGGACTTGTAAATGCCTCTGATTATGTTACTCATATGGCCTTTCAGGAAGGGTTTATGTACGGTCATGATTACAGCTTTCCTGCTGAAGATGAAAAAATTATCTCAGAGCATTATATTTTTGAAAACAACAAGATTTTATACAGCACTAATTGCGTACAGCAGTTTACAGATGAATGGTATACAAGTATAATTAATCCAAAATCAAAAACAGGTTTGACAGCACTTTTGCTGAATCAGGAAATTCCGGGAGAGATCTCTTATATCTCAGAGGTTTCTTCATCTACACCCGGTTTTAAACCTGTGAGGCATTTTATTGCCTGCTTGTTGGTTTTTTTTCCGATAACAGGCCAATTATTTATGAAAGTACGATTTATAGCGAGGAGGAGAGGTCAGGAAGCATGAAGGGAATAAAAACATTCCCCAGGGGGGGGATCCATCCCCATGGGAGAAAACATCTGACGAATAAGAAAGAAGTCGTCAGAGCAGAAATCCCCGATACTCTTGTTGTCCCGATGGGACAGCATCTCGGAGCACCGGCCGAGGCCGTTGTTGCGGCAGGAGATGAGGTAACTGAAGGAATGCTGATTGGTAAGGCCGCAGGTTTTATCTCAGCAGCAGTTCATAGCCCTGTTGACGGAACTGTAAAAAGTGAGGTGGATGTATATCTTGCAAATGGTATGAAGTCAAAGGCTCTTGTCATTGAAAAGAAGGAGGGTTTTGAACCGTCAGTAAAAGAGCCGGATAACAGCTGGAAGGAAAAAACACCCGCAGAACTAAATGATATTATAAAAGATTCGGGTATTGTCGGGCTTGGCGGTGCAGCATTTCCTGCTAACGTTAAGTATATGGTTCCCAAGGGTGAGAAGGTTGAATATTTGATCGTCAACGCGGTAGAATGTGAGCCCTATCTTTCCGCCGATCACAGGTTAATGCTTGAAAAACCATCTCAAATCCTTGAGGGATTACGGATAATTCAAAAGCTGGTTAAGCCTGAAAAAATTGCTGTCGGGATAGAAATAAATAAACCTGATGCAATTAAGGTTATGAGAAAGCAGGCAGAAGAGGAGAATTTTGATATTGATATTGTTCCTCTGAAGCTGAAATATCCCCAGGGTGATGAAAAACAGCTTATAAAGGCCGTTACAGGGCGGGAGGTTCCATCCGGAGCCCTTCCAATTGCTGTAGGCTGTGTTGTTTCTAATGTTGGAACCGTAAATGCGGTTTATGAAGCAGTTGTGCTTAAAAAACCGCTTTATGAAAGAATAGTTTCTGTTACCGGACTTGGGGTAAAGACTCCCGGTAATTATCTTGTAAGAGTTGGAACTCCAATTTCAAAGCTTCTTGAAGCAAGCGGAGGAACAGTAGAGAAACCGGCAAAGATTGTTGTAGGCGGTCCAATGATGGGTTTCTCCATATTTGATACCGAGACTCCTGTAACAAAGGGTACATCAGGGGTTCTGGTTCTGACCGATAAGGAAGTCGGAGCCAGTGCAAGGACAGCCTGTCTTTCATGCGGAAAATGTTTAAGTGCCTGCCCAATGGGACTTAATCCGACAAAGATGTTCAAACTAATTGATCATTCCGATTATGATTCAGCTATGAATATTAACCTGATGGACTGCAAGGAATGCGGTTGCTGTGCATACAGCTGTCCGGCTCATATCCCGCTTGTTCAGGGGTTCAGACTGGGTAAAAAAATGGCAAGGAAGAAGAAGGTAAGCTGATGTCTGAAGAAGTTAAATTAACAATTAGCAGTTCGTCGCAGATACATGCGCCTACATCAACTGCAAAAATAATGTGGCTTGTTGTGCTGAGTCTTGTCCCCGCCGGAATATGGGGAGTCTATGCCTTCGGCCTTCGTTCGCTGTTTGTTCTTGCTGCATCAATAATTTCGGCAGTAGCAGCAGAGTATCTTATGGGACGTTTGTTCAAACGTAATACGATCGCAGACGGAAGCGCTTTTCTTACCGGTCTGCTGATCGGCTATAATATGCCGGCAGAAGTACCCATCTATGTGGCTGTAATAGCATCTCTGTTTGCAATAGTTGTTGTAAAATGGACATTCGGCGGTCTTGGCTCCAACTGGATGAACCCCGCGCTTGCCGGCCGTGTTTTTGTATTTTTCTCATGGACGGGAGGTATGAGCCGCTGGTCAATGCCTCATATGGTTGCAGATACGGTATCGGGAGCAAGTCCGCTTGGTTTTCTTAAAACCAATATGATGACATTCAGCGGTAATGCTTCAGGTCCGATGGATTTTCTTGCCGGCCAGGGTTATCCGGTAGACAGCTATATGGATCTGTTTATCGGCAGAATTCCGGGTTGTATAGGTGAGGTTTCTGCGCTTCTGCTGCTGGCAGGCGGAATCTTTCTGATAATACTTAAGATCGTTGATTGGGAAATACCAGTATTTTATATCGGAAGTTTTTCCATTCTGACATGGATCTTCGGCGGACTGGGTTTTGGAACCGGGTATTTTACAGGAGATGTACTCTTTCATCTTTTTACCGGCGGCCTGATGCTTGGTGCCCTTTTTATGGCTACCGATATGGTAACCTCTCCTGTCACCAGAAAGGGAATGATTATCTATGCTGTAGGCTGCGGGTTTCTAACATTCCTGATCCGTTTATACGGTTCATTTCCTGAGGGAGTATCACTTGCAATAATACTTATGAATATTTTTGTACCTTTTATAAACAGATCTACTCAGCCTGTTAAGTTCGGCATGCCGCCAAAGGAAAAGAAAAATGATTGATATGTTGAAAATAGCAGGTAAATTAGGGCTTATTTGTGCTGTTGCGGCACTCTGTCTTGGTGCAGTCAACTCAATAACCGAACCTCAAATAGAGATCTTCCGTCAGCAGAAATTACAAAATGCTCTCGAACAGGTTTCTCCCGGCGGGATTATTGGTGAAGAAGTCTTTGCTGAAGCTCCTGTTGTATTAAGCTATTATCCTGTTGATAAGGATGGTGAAAAGAGCGGATATATCCTTAATCTTAAAGGCAGCGGTTACGGGGGCGACCTGATAATTCTGGCAAGTTATGATCCCGCCGGAACCCTGATAGGCTCCGTGCTCATGGAAAATGATGAGACCCCGGGGCTTGGTAAGGAAGCAGAGAAGGACTGGTATATGAAAAAATATCTCGGCTTTGCCGGTTCTGATATCCCTTCGTCAAAAAACCAGCTTGAGCAGGTTGATGTTGACGCAATATCCGGTGCAACTATCACCTTCGCGGCAATCGGGACAGCACTTGCTGCCGGTTCGGATTTTGCTGTTAAATTGGGGGGTAATTAAATGTTGAAAGAATTTACAAAGGGTCTGGTTAAGGAAAACCCTGTATTTGTTCTTGCTCTGGGGCTTTGTCCTGCTCTGGGTGTTACCTCAAAGGTTGTCAACGCCCTTGGAATGGGTGCCGGTGCATTATTTGTTCTTCTTGGTTCAAATATATTTGTTTCGCTGTTAAAGAATTTTATTCCTGAAAAAGTCAGGATACCGGCATACATCGTTATAATTGCTTCATTTGTAACCATAGTTGAAATGGTAATGGAAGCATTCATTCCCTCGCTTTATGATGCCTTGGGCGTTTTTGTTCCGCTGATTGTTGTAAACTGTGTTATTCTGGGCCGTGCTGAGGCCTTTGCAAACAAGAATAATATAGGAAATTCTATTCTTGATGCGCTTGGTATGGGAATAGGTTTTACACTTGCACTTGTTGTGATTGCGCTGGTCCGAGAGGTCCTCGGTGCAGGAACTATAAGTCTTGTTCCGCTTGGCGGCTGGGATGGTGTTATTACAATACCAGGTCTTGTTTCTGCACCGGCACGTGTCTTCTCGCTTGCCGCGGGGGCCTTGCTGGTTATGGGGTATCTCCAGGCTTTAATGAACTGGAGTAAGAAAAAAGCTGGAGGCAAAAAATGACATATGTTGGAATACTAATAACCTTTGTTTTTATAAATAACTTCATTCTTGCCCAGTTTATGGGACTTTGTCCATTTATCGGGGTTTCCAAGAATGTTGAATCTGCTGTTGGAATGGGATTTGCTGTAACCTTTGTTATGTCTATAGCCGCCCTCGCGACATGGGCTATACAGAATTTTATTTTAGTTCCATTTCATATTGAGTTCTTGCAGACAATTACCTTCATTTTGATGATTGCTGCACTGGTTCAGTTTGTAGAGATGTTTATACAAAAATCATCCCCATCATTGTATAAGGCTCTTGGAATTTATCTTCCGCTTATTACAACAAACTGTGCTGTACTGGGGATCGCTCTTATTGCAGTTAGAAGTAATTATAACGCCATTGAAAGCTTTGTAGCAGGAATTGCTGCCGGGCTCGGTTTTCTGCTGGCAATTGTTCTTATGTCGGCTATAAGGGAAAGGCTTGATTCAGAATGGGTTCCCGCTCCGTTGAGAGGAACACCTATTGCCTTTATCACAGGCGGTTTGATGGCGCTTGCATTTATGGCATTTGATAAGGCGCTGCTGAATAATCTTATAGGATAGGGAGGAATTAAAAACGGCTTCCCTGCCGTTTTTAATTTTGCAGTTTGAAGCAGAACTTCAAACTGCTGGTTCTAATAACCGCATCCATGCGGTTTTATAGGAGGAATTAAAAACGGCTTCCCTACCGTTTTTAATTTTGCAGTTTGAAGCAGAACTTCAAACTGCTGGTTCTAATAACCGCATCCATGCGGTTTTATAGGAGATTGAGATGTTAGACAGGGTGATATATGCTTTTGCTTCAGTTGGAGTGCTTGGAGGTATTCTGGGCCTTGCTCTTGCATATGCGGCAAAGGTTTTTGCTGTAAAAAAGGATGAAAGAGTAGGCGAGATTGAAGAAGCCTTGCCGGGCGCAAATTGCGGAGCCTGCGGATATCCGGGCTGTTCTGGCTATGCTGAGGCAATTGTAAATGAAAATGCTGAAATGACGCTTTGCAGCCCGGGCGGCGGTGAAGTTGCAGCAAAGATAGGTCATATAATGGGTGTTGAGGTCAGTGTAAGCGGCGAAAAGATGGTCGCCCAGATTCACTGCCGCGGAACCCGTGAAACAAGTACTGTAAAATATGGATATAATGGTATTGAAGATTGTAACGCAATGCATTCTTCATTCGGAGGCGACAAGAGCTGTCCTTATGGATGCCTCGGACTTGGAAGCTGTATAAAGGTTTGCCCTGTAGATGCCATTGAAAAAACAAAAGCGGGATATCTGGAGATAGATAAAGAAAAATGTATAGCCTGCGGAAAATGTATTGACGTATGTCCCACAGGTGTTATAAAAATGATACCCTATAGTGCAACTGTAATTGTTGCCTGTAACTCAAATGATAAGGGCGGAGCTGTAAAAAAATACTGTTCAGTTGGCTGCATCGGGTGTAAAATGTGTGATAGAAAATCCCCTGAGGGCGGGTTTGTTATAGATAATTTTCTCGCTTCAATTGATTATAGTATTGAGGGCAGCAGGGATGATGCTGTTAAAGCATGTCCCGCAAAGTGTATAATAGATCTGGGTGTTGCTGAATAGGGAGGGGCAGCAGCCGGAGTAGGCAAATAGTGAAGAAAGTCAAATTAATTATCGGCACGGTGAACAGTTGTTCTGTTCTGGAAGGCAAGAAACGGCTTGAAGAATTATATGAGAAATCATATAAACCATTCCTGCGTCTTGTTCATTCTTCCAGTTTGCCTGTAACTATTTTTTACAGCGGTGAGCTTCTGTCATGGTTAATAGATAAGCATGACGGTATGCAGATGCTCATCAATGATATTGTAAAAAGACGCAAAATAGAATTCCTCGGAGGAGGGTACTACTCTCCGCTGTTCTCTCTTATTCCCCGAAAGGACCGTGTAGGCCAGATCGAAATGCTTACTACGGAAATTCGCAGACGCTTTGGGCGCAGACCAAGGGGAATGTGGATAACCGAAAAAGTATGGGAACCGTCAATGCCCATGACGATGAATAATGCCGGTATGGAGTTTTCTTTTATTGATGAGGAGTTTTTTGAAGATGCCGGATTGTATAACGGGGAGTTATACAGACCCTGTGTAACCGAGGATCAGGGTAAGAAGGTAGTTCTGTTTCCTATTTCAAACCGGATAATAAGTCAGTTTCTTTTAGAAGAACCTGAAAGAATTATTGATAAAATTAAGGCATGCGGCTCTGAAAAGGAAGAAAGGATCATTACGATGCTTATTCCCGGAGAAGGGCTTGATTTCTCAGACGGTGCTGAACAAAAGCTTAAATCCTTTTTTGAACTTCTTGACAACAATAAAAAACATATTGATGTAATTCTTCCCGGCCGAGTTGTTCGTGATTTAGGCGCTATGAAAAAGGTTTACTTTGGATGTGTCTCTCCCGGAGATATTGGAAGGTGGAGCGGTCCTGTATTTCGTGAACAGTTAAGCTCCCAGGAAAACAGAAACAGTCCTGCTTCGGAACTGCGCAGTGTAAATACACAAAGCTTTTTCAGACATTTTCTGGCTAAATATCCTGAAAGTAACTATTTGTATTCAAGAATGATGGATGTTCATAAACTTATATCACAAATGAGGGGCGACAGACAGAGAAAGAAGAGCGCCGAACTTGAACTTTATAAGAGCCAGTCCCACTCAGCCTTCTGGTATGGGGGCGGTACTCCGGGGATATATTCTGTGGACGCAAGGCATAAGGCATATTCCAGTTTGATTGAGGCCGAGAAATTTACCAGAGAGCGTACAGGATTCAGGTCAAGCTTGCAAAAAGATGATTTTGATATGGATGGTCTTGACGAAATAATCTATAGGGGACTTAGTCTGAATGTAAATATTCACTGTAAAGGCGGTGTAATATTTGAGCTGGATTATTTCCGAACTCCGCATAATTATCTGGCAACAATAGCCCGTCATCATGAGTGGTATCATGATGATGAACCGGCAGATAAATATACGAGAAATACATTTGTAGATCATTTTTTTCAGCCTGATGAAAAGATAGAAAAATTTATTGATATGAGTTATCGGGAGGCCGGTGATTTTATATCAGGTATCTATAGTATTGATAAGTTAAACCGTGAGCGGAAAGAGGTTATTTTTAAAAGATGCGGTAACATCATAACAAAGAAAAGTAAATTCCCGGTTATGGTACAAAAAAGCTACACTCTTAAGCGGAATATCATTGTCGTGGAATATGAAATAACAAATAATTCTGATTCAGTGCTTAATACCGCGTTTGGAAGTGAGATAAATCTTTCTTTTAATGAAAATGAAGATATTGATATTATTGTTCCGGGTAAGAATAAAGTTTTATCAAATGAGGGCGGGATTTTTTCAACAGAGAATTTTACCAAAATGCTTATTAAAGACAAAAAAAGAAAGGTTAATATCGCTCTAACATCGGATGTTGGAGCATTACTATGGGGTTTCCCTGTAAAAACCAGAACCGGAACAGGAAAGACCGTTGAAATCCTCTATCAGGAGAACTGTTTTATCCCGCACTGGAATATTTCTTTGGGCCCCGGAAAGGTATGGAAAAACAGACTTCAGCTGCGTATCGACAGAAAGGTAAAAGGTGATGAGTAGGCTGAGCTGTTTCTTAAATTTTTGATAATAAATTATTAAATAGCTATGCAATAACGGCTTCTCAAAAATACTTCATTTACATTCAAAGTAGAAATTTACTATCTTAATTTTTTAAAGAGATCGTTTATCCATGGTCTTGTTTCGATATAGAAATTATCTTCGGCAAATAGAAATTCGCTAAATGAATTATTATATTCTCCAAGAAAATAGTAGATCTGTCCAAGATAGAAATGAACAGATGCTTCTATTTCTGTTGATCTTCGTATGCGTTGAAATTCAAGGAGTTTAACAAGGGCAGTTTCATAATTACCGTTTATAAAATCTCCATTAAGAATATCTAAAAGTATGGATTGCTCACTGCCTTCTTCAGGGTTTTTATCCTGCTTAAGGATTTGAGGGGCAAGACCGGCTTCCTTTTCTAACGGAAGGCTGTCAATAATTGCCTCAATACTCTCCGCTGTTTTTTTTGAGATCTCCATTCTTTCAGGTGTTTTTTCAATTATTGATGCAGATAAATGCCTGCCGCTTTGATAGCCTCTTGTAACTGAAAGGTAAGGAAGGGGTTTTGGTCTTGAGTTTGGAATCTCTGGCAGGCCGACCCTTTCCGTTGAGGCTATTGCAATCTCCACGGGGACTACCGTTATATTTTCACCGGCTTTAAACAGATAGCTTCCGGTTTTTATAAGGCTGGAGTCTATAACCCCATAGTAATAAGCTATACCCGGAACCGGGTAGTCGGTGAAAGAAAAGGCTGAACCCTGAAGGGTCGCAATTAAATTGGCCTTAATAATATCATCTTTATCTTCTATCGGCTCGGTATTTCGGTAAATAAAAAGCTCTGCTGAAGGTTTACTGCATTTAAAAGAAAGTTCTACCGAATCTGTTCCGGCCCAAGCCTTTAATTCAGTAATCAGGGCAGGGGTTTTATCTTTTGTTTTTTCGGTAATTAAAGCTGCTTTGCTTGTAATATTTCTAAATGGTATATAGATATATTGAACCAATGAGTTCTCATCTTCCATAAAAATTGCATAGTAATAGTTGGTCTGGGTATATGGCGGATAATCTTCATAAAACTCAACACCTTGAGGTACCCTTGCAATTTTTACTGCGTCATCAATTGTTTCAGGCGAAATTTCAGCTGTGCCTCTATATATAACACAGTTTCCCTTAAGATCGTCAGTGTCTTTCCAGCTAAGTTTTATGCTGCTTTTTGCGGATTCTGCCTTTATACGCGAAACAAAGGGCATGAATATGCTGTTGACCTGGGCTGAAATGTTAACTAACGAGATAAACATGAGTATAAAAATGAAAGCTTTCTTCATATCTTATATTATAATCGGCTGATATATAATTAAAATCGAGTTTCTTTATAAAATAAAATATTTCATTTATAGAGGGAATTTCAGGGTTTGACATAAGAAAAATATATTTTTAAACTGTAGCTATGTTTGTAGCAGTTATTTGCGATATTGCCGATGCCGGTCACAAAGATTCGGTTTTTGATTATCTTAAACGATATGGTTTTAAGGAAACTATAGAAAATGTTTTCGAATCCACATCAATAAGTGAAAAAGCATTGATGAGATTGAAATGGGATATTGATAAGTCAACAGATTTCTATGATAAAATAAGATTCTATCAGTACCCCTATGAAGATACCCTGGTAATATCATGTCTGCAGGAAAAAAAATGGAAAAAATCAGTTATAAAGATTTAAGAGGGAGATGTTATGCTTCAGGAAGTTGAACCCAGAATTAATGCAATAGAAAAAAAGATTCTAGAAAGCTGGAGGCATCTTTGACCCTGAAAGGCTAGTTAAATCTATTGCAGAGCTTGAGGCAAAAACCTCTGACGAGGCATTCTGGAATGACCGCGAAAATGCGGAGAAGGTTCTTGGAAAATTAAAGAACCTTAAAGGACGTCTTGAGCCCTGGAGTGCTGTAAAGTCTGAAATTGAAGATACAAAAGAGCTGTATGCAATTGCTGTTGAAGAGAATGATCAATCGGTAGAGAGTGAGCTGATTGAAAGTCTTGATAAAATTGAAAAAGAATACGACAGACTAGAGGTTCTTGAGCTATTGGGTGAAAAATTCGATACCAATAATGCATTCATTACTATTCATTCCGGTGCCGGCGGTACTGAAGCATGCGATTGGGTTAATATGCTTTATAGATTATATTCGAGATGGATTGAAAGAAAGGAGTTTAAGTATCAGATCCTTGATATGCTTGAAGCAGAGGGCGGGATCAAATCTCTTACTATCCAGATAACCGGCAGCTACGCCTATGGCTACCTTAAGGGCGAATCAGGAATTCACCGCCTTGTAAGAATATCTCCATTTGATTCAAGCGCACGGAGACATACCTCTTTTGCGTCTGTATATGTTTCTCCTGTCATTGAAGATGATATCGAAGTGGATATCAGGCCGGAAGACATAAGAATTGATACATACCGTGCTTCAGGTGCGGGCGGTCAGCATGTTAATAAAACAGACTCCGCTGTAAGGATAACACATATTGAAACGGGTATTGTTGTCCAATGTCAGAATGAGCGCAGCCAGCATAAGAATAAGGCTAACGCAATGAAGGTTCTTAAATCACGGTTATATGAGACTTATCTGGCAAAAAAAGAAGAAGAACAGGAAAAGCATGCCCAGGAAAAAAAGGATATATCATGGGGTAACCAGATTAGATCATATGTTTTTCATCCCTACAATATGGTAAAAGACCATAGAACTAAATGTGAAACAGGTAATATTCAGGCTGTAATGGATGGTGAAATTGATAAATTTATCGAAGATTATTTAAAATGGCATCGGATGGAAGGTAATTGAAAGATATGAAACGCTCACCGGGGGTTCTGATAGTAGATGATCTTGAGTTTATGAGGACAGCAATAAGAGAAATCCTTGAAAATGAGGGTATTACTGTTGCCGGTGAAGCAGAAAACGGTAAAGAGTGTTTGGAATTCTATTATAATCAGCCTGTAGAGCTTATTTTACTGGATATAACAATGCCTGTTCTTGATGGTATTGAAACACTTAAGATACTAAAAAAAATGGATAAGGGCTCAAATGTTATAATGTGTTCCGCAATGGGGCAGGATAGATATATAATTAGTTCAATTCAGCTTGGCGCACGTGATTTTATTGTGAAACCATTTAAACCTGAACGGATAATTTCAGCTGTTAAAAAAGTAATTGGTAACAATGAATAAAATACGGATTAAGATATTTTTTTTTATAGCAATTTACCTTATTACGGGAAGCCTCATTTTTTGTTCTGAAACCGGGAAGATAACCATAAAAGCAGCTGTATGCAGGTTTGAGTACAGAAATAATGATTCAAGTAATCTGGCTTACGGTTTATCAGCTGTTTTTCTTGAAACCGTTGCAGAAGTTATGGAACGAAGCGTAAGCTCGGAAGAGATGGCTGCATTGATGTCCGAAGAGAATAAAAATGCTGTTGCTAAAAAAGTCTTAGAGGTAGAGCGTTTATATTCACAGCGTGATGAGATTATTTTAAGCAATAATACAAAAAATATTCAAAAACAGATAAGTGAAAACAATACCAAACTTGAAAAGGCTGTAAGTGAATTAGAAAAACTCAGGGATGATTCCAGTCAGATTGATTCTAAACCGGATGATCAAATTTTTGTGGTTTTACCAATGGAAACTATCAGTCCCGCGGACGGCCTTGTATTTAAGCGTCAGCCCGGTAATATATCGGCTACAGCAGAACAAAATGATCTTGATTTAGTTATTTACGGGTATATTGAAGATATTGATGAGTATCAGCTTCTTGAGGTTAGAGTATGGAATAATCTTATTTCAGAAGATATTCTGGTGTGGAAGACTGCTCTAAGCACAGATGATGTGAATGCTGTAATTGAACCGGGGCTTATTGAGGTTAAAACCGCGGTTGCCGGCAAAATATGGGCGGAGCTTTCTGTAAATGCGCCTGATAACAGCCTGATATACATTGATGGTAATTTTAAAGGTATAAGCAGAATAAACAAGTTTATGACAGAGCCCGGAAATCATATTATAGGTGTAAGAAAAAGGGGCCTCAAGGATGTAGAGAAAGAAGTAATTCTTGAGCCATATCGTGAAAATAGTATATCAATAGAGCTTGAAGAAATAGAGAAAAAAACCCTTATTTTGCAGACCGTTCCTGATAATGCTGATATCTATCTTGATTCTCAATGGGTTGGAAAAAGCCCTCTAAGGGTAGATTTAGAAGATGAGAGCTCAGTAATAATGGTAAAGAAAGAAGGTTGGGAGCAAGTAAGCTTTCTTACAGAGCAGGATGATGGTTATATAAAAAATATTATATTAAGTCCCGATGTGAAGGGCCGCAATGAATTGGTCAATGACAGCAGAAAAAGATTTTATGCAAGTTTTGGCGGTTTTATGTTATCAATTCCTGTAACGGCTCTTTTGTACAGCATGGGAGAGCAGTCCAGTGATGCATACTATAGAGAAGTAAGTACCAATGGTTATGCAAATATAGATGAGCTTAACAGGCTTAAGAGTATGAATAGTGCAGAGTACGGTCTTTATATTGTATCTTTGGGGCTGAATATTTTTATGTTATTGGATACAATATACCATGCGGTTGAATACGTAGGCAGTGTAGAATATTAAAGGAGCATTAGTTGGATAAACCAGGATTAGGCGAACGCTTGAAAAAGATATTTACAAAATCGGAGCTGGGTGAAAATTTCTATGAAGATTTTGAAGATATGCTTATTGAGGGTGACATAGGTGCCGCATCAGCTATGGATATAAGCGATAAGCTTAGGGCAAAATTTGGAAAAAAGGGGCCATTATCCAAAGAAGAAATAAGTGAAGAGCTTAAGAATATATTGTCAAACATGGTTAAGAGTGCGGACCCCGCTGTAGATCCTGACCGTACCACCATATTAATGGTTCTTGGAGTTAACGGTGTCGGTAAGACCACTACCATCGCAAAGATGGCCGATTTTTATAGACGTGAGTACAATATTGAGCCTGTATTGAGCGCAGGAGATACATTCCGTGCCGCGGCCATAGATCAGCTGAAACTTCATGGAGAGCGTCTTGATCTTAAGGTTATTCATCAACAGCCGGGCTCAGACCCCGGGGCCGTTATTTATGACAGTATAGAGAGCGCAAAGTCAAGGGGCTCAAAGATGATAATAGCCGATACCGCGGGCCGAATGCATAATAAGAGCCACCTTGTAAAAGAACTCCAAAAAATAGATAAGATCATAAGCTCCAGGGCGGCAGATTCAGAATACCGTAAGATACTGGTGATTGATGCTACTACAGGACAGAATGGTTTTAGACAGGCCGAGATGTTTCATGAGGCGGTAGGAATAGATCAGATAGTTTTAACCAAATACGATTCAAGCGCAAAGGGCGGTATTGCTGTGTCAATATCTTCAAGGCTTGGGTTACCGTTTTCTTTTATTGGAACTGGTGAAAAATATTCAGATCTAAAGCCATTTGACAGCGGTGATTATATAGAAAGACTGCTTAGTTGATGAAGTTTTCGGTTATTTTGGGTAGTTTTATTATTCTGGCTGCTTTCCCCCTTTATTCGGATCAGTATTTCAGATCAAATATTCTCGGTATGAAACTTGACCTTATTGGTGAAGAAAATAAGGATTCTGGTTATGTTCTGGTTGTTTCTGAGAATGATGGAAGACAAATAGAAACCCTTCTTGAATCAGGGGTAAAAATATTTGAATGCAGAAAAGAGAGCAGAGACGGAAAATCTTATGAAATAACTGAATACATTGACCGTATTGAGACTGTCGTTAGAGAAAATGGTGTTATAGTTTCAGAAGAAGTTAATAGAGTCGATCAGGACTCAGAGGTTATAAACTATGTTTATGCCAATGGCAAACTGCTTGAAAAGCATTTTTTAATTGGGGGTATTGGTATATATAGTGAAGCCTATAAATACGGTGCAGATGGAAGGATTCTTGAAGTAGTCAGAATAAATGAAGAATCGCAGATTGACGAAAAGATTTATTTTACATTTAATGAAGGTCATCTATCCCGATATATGTATAAAAGCGGAGGAAAAGGACGCTATATAAAATTTGATAAAAACGGAATCCTCTACAGTGACTCCTTTGATTCAGGAGGTTCTGTTGAGACTATAGAATATAAACGTCTTGATAACGGCGGAAACCTTGAAGTAATTAGCTATAAAGATTCAGGAGAGAGGGCTGAAATTTTATATGATGAAAATGGGCGTATAGTCTCAAGATTATTGAAAGATAAAGATGAAAATATAATTGAAGAAGCAGACTGGGATTATAAAAATGATCTCTTAAGAATGTTCAGGCTTAAAAAGGATCTTTTGCTTGAGGTTAGATTGTATGAATACAACCCGCAGGGAAGGCCTGAGAAAGAAACACTTAAGATAAACGGTATCATTGTCAGGGTTACTGAGTATTTGGATGAGAATAGTTATAATGAAACCCTGTATACAGGAGGAAGGCCTGCTGTCAGGGTTACATATGAAAATAATATCAGGGTTCGAACTGAACAACTCAAGGACTGAAGAATGTTAAAAGGTTGGGTACTTTTTGTATCATCACGATATATACGCGCAGGCCGCAAAGCCAGAAAATTGTCCCCTGGACTTCTTTCCGCGGCCGGAATAGCTGTCGGTGTGATGGCTCTTATCACTGTTATCTCAGTTATGAATGGTTTTCAGATGGGGTTTATCGAAGATATACTGGAAATATCTTCCGCGCATATAAGAATTACAGATGTTGAAAAAGAGGATGTTGAGAAAATACGGAAAATAAGCGGTATAAAGAGTGCAATGCCTTTCTATGAAACAAAAACCCTGCTTAACAGCAGGTATAGTATTGAGCCATGTCTGGTTAAGGGACTTCCTGTAGATGCTGAGTCTGTTGATCCGGGTTTTTTCAGCCAGCTTAATATATTCAGCGGATATTATATGCCTGAGAACAACAGAGGATTGGTTATCGGGCGTATACTTATGAATAAACTTGGCCTTAATATAGGAGATACTGTATCAATAGTAGCTTTAAACGGCGGTACATTTAAGAATCTTAGGCCCGAAACCACTGAATTTATCATAACAGGAGTTTTCGGCAGCGGATATGGTGATTTTGATTCAGCCTTGGTGCTGATAACAGAAGAGGCCCTGAGGGATATAGATGAAACCGCTGTACTGAAATTAAGTGTAAAACTTGAGAACAGGTTCAGGGATCATAAGGCCATTGCCGATATAGTTGAGGCATCAGGTTTAAGCAGAAAAAATGTAGTAAGTTGGCGTATATACAACAGGGCATTATTCAGTGCTCTTCGGCTTGAGAAAACAGTTATGTTTTTACTTCTGGGCTTGATCTTTCTTGTTGTTTCATTCGGAATCTTTAATTCAACAAGAAGAACAATAGCAGAAAAGCAGGAAGAGGTCGGAATCCTCAGGGCCATTGGTTCTACACCTTCTCAAATAAGGCAGATATTTGTAATAGATGGTTTGATAATAGGTGTATCCGGCGGGCTCATAGGCTCTGCTGCGGGCCTGCTTATAAGTAAAAATGTCAACAGCATTTTGAGGGTTCTGTCGGTTAATTCCTCATTCCTGGTGAATGTCCCCGTCAGAATAGTTATGTCAGAGGTTTTTATCATCTTTCTGGCAGCTGTAGCCTTCTGCTTTTTATCAGCCTTTGCTGCTTCATCAAAGATATCTGCTATTACACCTCAGCAGGTACTAAGATATGAATAAATACTGGAGTTATTGTAATGGGAATTATGAAAATAAGAGGCCTTCAAAAGAAGTTTCAAACAGAGGCTGAGGAATTATTGATACTCAAAAATATTAATCTTGATATTGAACGTAATACAACTACTGTGATCTCCGGCGAGAGCGGAAGCGGAAAAAGTACTCTTCTTAATATCATTGGAGGGCTGGATAATGCTGATGCCGGCAGTATAGAGGTTGAAGGCCAATTACTTGGGGCAATGAATGAGATTAAGCTTTCTGAATACCGGAAAAACCATGTAGGATTTATATTCCAGTTCCATTATTTGCTAAAAGATTTTACCTGTATCGAAAATGTTATGATGCCGGGTTTTATGGCCGGCATGAATAAAAAACGTGCTGTCGAGAAGGCTGAGACGATACTTGAGCGCGTTAAGCTGTCAGACAGACTTCAGCATTACCCTTCACAGATGTCAGGAGGAGAGCGTCAGCGTGCCGCTCTTGCCCGGGCTTTGATAAATGATCCTCAAATTATTCTTGCTGATGAACCTACCGGTAATCTTGATGAGGATAATTCAAGGGTTGTCGAAGATCTTTTGTTTGAAATGGTTGAGGCCTATGGTAAAACAATGCTGCTTGTAACCCATGATATGGATCTTGCCTTCAGGGGAGATAGGCATTATCAATTACTAAAAGGGGAACTGCACCAGAAATGAAGTCTTCATTCGGATTTGTTTTTTTTCTTGGAATAAGAAATTTTTATTCATTTAGAAAAGGCCGTAAACGATCAATGATAGGTGCCGCAATAGCAATAGCCTTATCACTTATTCCCCTGATTGTTGTTATAGAGGTCTCAGACGGGATGATTGAAGGCATAACCAGAAGGTTTATAGAACTTGAAACAGGACATGTCCAGTTATACCCCTATGATTCTTTAGATGTTGATGTCCTTGAAGATGTAAGCAGCCGGATTATGGAGCTTCCCGATGTTGACTATGCTGCACCTGTTTACAGGGGAACAGCCCTTATATACTCCAAAAGCTTTAAAACAGGTATTCAGATAAAGGCCCTGCCGGGTGATATTATTCAGAATGATGCCGGTTTTCGTAAATACCTTGAGATAAAGAGCGGTAAATTTGACATGGATGACCCTTCAGGGATAATGCTTAGTCAGGAAATAGCCGATCAGCTCAAGGTTGACACCGGTGAAAAGGTAAAATTACTTACCGCTAAAACAATGGCTAATGGAAAAATTATTCTCAGACCTGAATCCTTTACGGTAAAGGGTATATTTTCTACCGGTTATTATGAGGTTGACGCTCTAAGCGGTTATATAAACCTTGATAAGGGTGAAAAAATATTCAGGGATGAGGGCTTTCTTTCTGTAATGTGCAAGATAAAAGACCCATATAATTCTGCTGAAAAAACAGCCTCCGAAATACGTCTTGCGTCAGGAATAGATGCCTCTTCCATTACCTGGTATAAATTGCAAAGCTCAATGTATGAATCTTTATATACTACGAGAATTCTTCTTATATTCATTATGGCAATAATAGTTGTTGTGGCGGTTTTTAATATAACCTCCTCAATGATTATAATGGTCATAGAGAGGCAGCAGGATATTGCTATCCTGAAAAGCTGCGGTACCTCCGGTGTGCAGATTAGAAGATCATTTCTTGTAACCGGACTCATATCCGGGGCGTCCGGGGCTGCAGCAGGAACAATAGCCGGCCTTATAATATCTGTAAATGTTAATAGAATAATTTCAGTATTTCATGCCTTTTCGGGATGGGTCAGCTCTATCTTTACCGGCGTAAATGACGGATTTTCACTGCTTTCAGCCTCATCATACTATCTTGAAGAAATACCCATTATGATCGACCCATGGAAGATTATTATTGTTGCTGTTTTTTCAGTAATTCTATCAGTTACCGCGGCGGTAATACCGGCAAGAAAGGCTGAAAAAATGACACCTATTGAAATAATGCGTAAACACTAGAGTCTATGCAGCTAATCTTATAGAACTTTATTCGAAATTTTATTAAACTATTAGTAAGGTGAAATAATGAAATGTGATATATGTAGTGATAAAGAAGCCGTAATTCATGTAAAGCAGATTATAGGCGGCAATGTTTCTGAACTTCATTTATGTTCAGACTGTGCAGGAGAAAAGGGAATTTCAGGTGAAGAAGATGTAATGGAATTTTCTCTGTCCCAGCTTCTAACCAGCTTGATTGACCTTACTGATAAGTATTCAGAACCTGAACAGCATGATGTCTGCTCCAAATGCGGAACTACTATAAAAGAATTCAGGAAGAACGGAGAGGTCGGGTGCGCGGACTGCTATAATACATTTGGGCCCGATGTTGAAAAATATCTTCAGAATACAGCCGGTTTTGCTCAGCATACCGGAAAACTTCCTGAAAAGATTGGAAACCTTAAAAAACTCCTTATCGATAAGGAAAGTCTTAGAGAGAAATTGGAGTCTGCCTTGGAAAATGAAAACTATGAACAGGCGGCTGTATTAAGGGATCGTATTCGGATAATTGAAAAAAGAGCCGGGGTAGAGGATGAGTAACCCTGTAAAAGTTGAAAGAAAACGGGGATGGTTTTCAAAGAAAGGAAGGCATAATGATGTTGTTATATCCAGCCGGGTACGGCTTTCAAGGAATATTAACGGTTATCATTTTCCCGGTAAGATTACCGCTGAAGATGAGGATGCGGTAAGCCTGAAAATTGTAGAGGCCTTTGAAGGTTTTGAAGATTCAGATGACTGGGGAATATCGCCCGTAGGCAGAATTAAACCCAATGATCGGAAGATCCTTCTTGAACGAAATCATATGTCTCAGGATTATATACTTCACCTTAATAAGAATTTTATAATGAGCAGGGACAATCTTAGTTCATGCCTAACCAGCGATAAGGATCATCTTCGTCTATCCGTTTTTGACGGGGGCCTTGAAATTAGAAACTGTATGGAGAAGGCTGATAAAATAGATTCAGAGCTTGAAAAGAAGCTTGACTATGCTGTTTCTTTTGAATTTGGTTATCTTAATACTGAGGTTAATAACCTCGGAACGGGTTTGAGAGCATCAGTTATGATGCATCTTCCTGCATTGGTTAGAACAAATCTTATTGAAAAGGCACTTAAAGCCGTTGTTCAGATCGGTTTTACAGTAAAGGGATTTATGGGTGATGAGGAACATTCTCTTGGAAGCATGTATCAGATATCCAATCAGTTCACAATAGGACATTCAGAACAGGAAATAATTGATAAGCTTGAAAATCTTGCCTTTCAAATAACAGATTATGAAAGGAAGGCCAGAAATGAGATGGCTGAACGTAAACGAACTGAAATTGAAGACACTGTTTTCAGAGCGTACGGGCTTCTTACCAACTGCCGTTTGCTCAGTGTAAATGAAGCAATTGATAATCTTTCTACTCTGAGAATGGGAAGCACCCTCGGTTTGATAGATTTGCCTATTGATGTATGTACAGGTTTGATTTTTATGAGTCAGAAATCCCAC
>PDWJ01001017.1_pt1 | contig 36851 bp, 33 predicted proteins | sample 1430881 | NCBI WGS metagenome assembly PDWJ01 (sample SAMN01162460, study PRJNA174530) | Oral metagenome, whole genome shotgun sequencing project. | biome: Marine environment; feature: Marine mammal; material: Swab sample of the gingival sulcus; isolation source: swab sample of gingival sulcus...
GGACCCAGTATGTCCTACAGTTGGAAGTTTTATAGGAGGATCACCCCCGCGTGTGCGGGTAGGACTCCTCACTTAATTCACTTCCTTCTTTCAATTCGGGATCACCCCCGCGTGTGCGGGTAGGACTTATCAGATAGCGAGCGCTCTTGGTATTCCCGAGGATCACCCCCGCGTGTGCGGGTAGGACCTTCTGTAGCGTGCTGTGGAGCTGAAAAGCTAGGGATCACCCCCGCGTGTGCGGGTAGGACACTTTAACAGCGTAAATTTTGAACACCATTATGGGATCACCCCCGCGTGTGCGGGTAGGACTCTTTTTCCGACACTACAAGTCTTATAATTTGAGGATCACCCCCGCGTGTGCGGGTAGGACTTTAAACGCGTAAGCCGCGAGTTAGCTTATGGAGGATCACCCCCGCGTGTGCGGGTAGGACAAGCCAATTCTTAGCCAACTTTTATTTATCCTAGGATCACCCCCGCGTGTGCGGGTAGGACAGTAAAGAAGATCCCTAAAATGCTCATTTTTTATTTATTTTTTTCAAAAAAGTATTTACTTTAGTTGATAATTTATAAATAAGTTTTGAATCCAAAAGAGCTCTATGAGGAACTTTTTCGTTTATATCATAAACCCTTAAAACGGTTTGCAATTTATAATTTTCTAAAAAAATTTTTTCCCTTTTTACATATTTTATCAAATCGTGTCTATTGTTTTTCAAGGTTGACATGCCTAAGTTTTTCAAATTATAATCTATAAATTTTATGTCAAAATTAACACCATATCCTACTATGTCTAAGTCTTCTATAAAGTTCAAAAAATCTACTAAGACAATATCTAGAGACTTTCCTTCTTTTTCTAATAATTCTTGAGTGATACCTGTTAAATCAGTTATATTTTTCGGTAAATTCTTTTTGTATTCTACTAGACTGTTAAATTCTGATATTTTTGAGCCATGTAATTTAACTGCTCCGATTTCTATAATTGAATTTTCAACTTCATTTAATCCATCTGTTTCAATATCTATAACAACATAAGGTTTTTCATTTTTTTTAGTAGGGATAGACGAATATTTTTTAACTTTTCTAAACTTTGAAGCATTGCTAAAACCTGGTTTATAGGCGTCTTTTGTTGAATTTTCTTTGTTGGGGAAAGACACTAAGGGGATTCCATCAAAATCTATTACTTCTCTCTGCGCGTTTATTGTGTTAAATTGGTATCCTATTTCATTTCTATATGAAAAGCTCATAGTAGCTTCTCCATGCCCGATATTATCAACTACTCTATTCCAAAGTTGTTCTCTAATTTTTGTGTTGAAATTGCCTACATAAACTCCAGTAGCGATTTCTTGCATCCATTTACTTAAATCACCTCTTAGGTGTGGAGGTGCATTTTTTACTGTAATTACAGCTAAAGGCATAGTTAGAAGTCCTCTCTATAACTTACCCCATATCTAACAAGTTTTTCTTTATCATCCCATAAACTTATGGTATCAATAAATATTTGGTCATCTTTTTTAACTTCGAACAAAAATTGTAGGTCTCTTACGATTTTTGCGATTATTTTTCCATCCACAAAGGCGTCTCTAACCTTGATTCTGGTTATTCTGCCTATATCATCATCGGAATCATAGAGAGAAGCAACTTCAAAGGCTATTGGAATAGTGATATCTGATTTATATAGGTCAGCTATATCATATACAAAAGACAAGTCGTGCCCAGTATGAATAAATCCTAATCCTGGAGATATTCCAAGTGCTACTATGATGCTATACACTAGACCGTATAAGGCAACGTTAGCTGCAGAAAGTGCTTGGTTAACTACAGTTCCACTTTCGAAGTCTTTTGTGTTGTATTCCCTTCTTGTCCATTTTACATTATGTTTTTTTGCCTGGTTATAGTATACTCTTCTTACTCTTGCCCCCTCTCGTCCCCTCAGTTGTTGCATTGTCAACGATGATACATTTTCATCGGGAAATCTCATTTGATACATTTTTCTAGCTACATCTAATCGTGAGCGCATATTTGAAACTAATTTTGCTTGTTTTTCTAAAAATTTGGTGGAATGTGCTAAGGCTCTACCATGGGCATAGTGTCGGACGCCTCTTTCCCCAACCCAAACCATACTCGTACCTGTATCTCCGATTAACTCCACAGCTCTGTGTGAAATATCTGTTCCAGGTCCAAGCAAAAGTACGCCTACCATGGCTGCTGGAATTTTTACAATCCCCTTACTATCTGTGACTGTAATTGCACTATCTTGCCTGTTGATTTTAGCGTGCTCTACGTATATAAAAGTTACCCTATCACTTATTTTAGGGAGTTCTCTTAATTCCGCTTTTTTTGCACCACTTTTTTTCATCTTATTCTACCACGGGTATAACTGTCATCATGCCAAAGCCGTATGCCTTGTGTTTGCCAAACCCTTCTGTAAGCATTTTTCTAAAGAGACTAACCTCTTTTATAGTAAGAACTCCTTCGTATACTACTTTAACTAATTTAATAGGTTTTTGATTTGTTTTCTTAAAGATCTCGTAGCCTCTTTCAACAATGAAAAATTCATTTTCATTTAATAAAAAACCGTTTTTTTCTGAGCGATCCATTAAATATTTCATCTGATGCTCAATTGTAACGTGTGGCTTGGTTATACCTCTTTTCCCGCTTCCTTTTGATAGTGTAACTACAGGATTTAAAGCTATTTTAAACCTCATACGAGAGTTTTGCTTTAGTGAGTGTAAAAATTTATCGTATATTTTCGTTTGAGCACTTCCATTTACACCGTATTTTTCAAGTAGGTTTAAATTTGGTTTTTTAGGACTTATTACAAGTAAATAAGTTTTTCCATTTAATTTATCTATTCTCCAAAGTTTTCTTGACCTTTCATTTAGTTTGATTTCTTCTGGAAAACTATCTTCTACCCAATGGTGAAAGGCTCCTACATGTGTTAGATTTTTTGTTTTTCTTCTATCGTTAATATCAATTTCTACCCTTGATATATACATATTAGTCTCCTATATTGCTCCAAATATCGTGCTCGCTCTTATTGATTTTGGATTCTTTATTCACGATGTTTACCTTAATCATAGATTCGTGTCTGTAAGAAAATCTTCTTTCTTTTTGTGAAAATGATCTAACCCTATCTTTTCTTAAGTTTTTGTGACTTTGTTTCAACAAACTACTATCTGCGTATATTTCTAGTTCTACTGAAGTATTGGCATTTTTTTTCTTATACCACTCTGCAGCTTTCCATTCACAGTTGCTTAAACTTTCTATCGCTCCCTCATCTGTCGTTTTGATGATGTATTCGGCACAAACGGGTAGAGCCCTACGACCCATAAATGGTTGAAAATATGGATATTTTAAAGCGGATTCAATTTTTTTAATGAAATCCTCGTCTTTGTGGGATATGGCTACAACAAATACGGCATCTTCTAAATAGTAGCGATTTGTTACATAAGTTCTATCAAAATTTCCGTTACTTTTATATTTTTTCGCAGTGTGATAATCTCTCAATAATTTTCCCTGTTGATCAATTCTTACTGCAAAATCTATTTCATTGAGTTTTTGGATTTTTTCGTCTTCATCTCTTCTATATCCCAGTCCAGCTCCAATTATTCCTATCAATGCACTTTTTGAAGGATGAAAGTCGGTGTGTCTTGTTTCAAAGTGAGAACTTGTGCCCCAAGATTGTAGCGGCCCCGCAAACTTTAAGAGAATAGTTTTCATGTTATTCTCCCTTATCTTCAGGAATTAATTCGTATAATTTTCTGGAAAAATCATTTAAAAGTTCTTTTAACGAATTTTTTTCTTCAATCAAGTCATAAGATAAGTTTATGTTTTCTGCAGATATAAACATAGTCATTAAAGGAGTGTTTACGAATTTTTCTGCCTTTTTAAATTCATCAAAAAGTTTTTCAATTGATTTTTCAGCGTATCCTGTTGAAGATTTAATAGGTTTTTCAAATGCACTTACAAGGTTTATAGGTCTGTCATTTCTCAAAGTTATTACAAGTGCTTGTGGTAGAGTCTGATTTGCGAAGGTGTTAACCTTTCCAGTTGGTAGTGAATTAGTAAATGCTTTTATAAATAATTTCAATGTATTTATAACTGCTTCTTTATCATTTAATTGATTTAGTAATTCGTGTACAGAGACATTTGCATATCTATATAGTGTTGATGAGTTAAATTCTATTGTTCCAAGCATTCCTGCACCTGCATTATCTTCTGGAGATAGATCATCTATAGCTGTATAAAAGTCGAATTCATTTTGAACGGCATGTGTAGAAATAGCGTGAGCAACTTGGGAAGAAGCGTCTTCATTTAGAGATGGATCATCAGCAACCATTCTACCAAATAGAGCTATATCTATAGCGGGATTGTTTTTTAGAATTTTTTGGAGTTCTTTTTTGTCTTTATTTCCCTCTATTGCAGCTTTAGCCAAATTTCTTGCTTGAATTTCACCTAAGAAGAAAAGAGCTTTAGCTTTAAAGTCCTTTGTCTTAATTCCAGAATTATTGAAAACTTCATCTGCCATCTTTATAGCATCTTCATCACTTATAGATGGATTTAATTTTTGGATTATTTCTCCAACATATTTTACTATTTCTAAGGTTCTAACTCCAACATTGTCTTGCCTACCGTATTCGCAAAAATAATCCCTTATTGCCTTTTTCCACGACTGAGAACTGACTCTGGCACGTCTTACTCCTCCGTATTGTGCTGTCTTAGGGCTTCCCGTATCATCTCTGTTTATGTTTGATGGTGGCAGGGTTTGGATTGCGTGGATGTCTAAAAATAGGTTTTCATTATTTTTCATTGTCTTCGTCTCCTTTAAAATTTTGTTTATAATATTCTCTTGCCCAAGCTAATCGGATATTTTCTTCATATCCCCTTAAAAACCAGTATAGGTCTTCTGCTAGTTTTGCGTAGTCTACCTTTGTTTCTGAAGATTTTGATTTTAGTAGTTTAATCAAGTGCCTTAAATGATAGGTTAATTCCTCAAAGTTTGTTGCAGTTATCATAGTGTTAAATCTTCTGTCTATTGAACTCTGACGCCCATCTTTTTGGAGGTTTTTTAGTGAATATCCTATATTTTTAAATCTGTCTTCTCCTTCAAGGAGGACGCTTTTATGTGCACCCTGTTGATGAATTGCGTATAGCTGAAGTGTAGTTAAAATTGCTCTTTCTTCCATACTGGCTTCACCGGTTTTGCCTAGAAATTCCTCGGGTAAATTGTCAAATAAAAGCTGCCAGATTTCCGCAGTTTCACTTAATGGTTTTCCGACAGAATTTCTTAGTTTAGCTAAAATAGCTTTGCCAGAACTACTGTCTGTCAAGGCATTTAGTTTTACAAGTATTTTGCTTGTAACTGATGAAACACTACTTTTAACTTTGTTTTCCATCCTCTCCTCCCTATAGTTTTAGTTCTTTATTTAAATTGTATATAAACCTGTTATAAGCAGTCGCTATATTTTTTACTTTATCATCAACGATTACACCCATATAGTCCCTTGGTCCTCCATGGAATGCTAGGTATTCTGCATCTTCTATAATGAGTTTTTTTAAAGTTTTGTCCCACTCTATAAGTTTTTCGTCTTTTTCATCACTAGGTTTAATGCTAGATAGCCATACTCTAAATGGATAGTCTATTTTAAAATACAGTTCTTCGACCTTTTGACTTACAAATAACTTTGATGAAATGTTTCTAATTTGTTTTATATCAGAGATATAGTTTTTATATGTGAATTCTACGAGTTTTTTTGTCTTTTCTATTTCATCATTAACTCTAATGACCCATCCATCTTCTTCTAAATCCGTTAATAATAGATCATCTACTGAGAGAGAATCTATAATTTCATCTGTTGGAACCCATGAAGTTGCATTACCGTCATCTTGCATACTTGTTGCACAGATTAAGGGATTTAACTTGCCTATACTTTTATTATTTTTCTCAGCATTATTTTTTATATTATTTAGCCAGTCAATAATTCCAGGTTTTCTTTGCTTATCTTCCATTTGATCTAGGGCGATTAAACCAAATGACCGCCACATAGACTTATTGAGTTGATGTTTTCTAGGTGTAGACGTATCTTTATTTTCGCCTGTTTTATTGTATTTCCATATTGTCATGGGTTCTAAAAAATTATCTTGGTGATTTATCTCTGGCAATTTTACTATATGGCACAAGAACGGAGAAGCAACTTCAAAATTGGGTTCAATATACATAGCTCTGCTCCAAGCGGTATATAAGCTGGCAAGATTGTTTATGTTTCCTCCAACAAGGTGATCATCAATAACTTTATTACTGGCGGATTCCCAGCATGGTTTTTGTATGCTTTTAAGGTTTCCACCTTCTTCATATGGGAGGATGCAGTTTAACATAAGGGTTTCGTATAAATTTTTTCCATCCAGGTATATTCCGCCAAGGTCAAAGAGCCAACCTTTTGATGCTTTATACTTTTGGGTTCCAAAAATAACCTTATCAGATAATCCAGTATAGCCTTGAAATGTGATAAGCCACCGCACAATCTCTGCTTCTGTCAATATTTCTTTATTTTTATTTGTTTCTTGCTTTGGTGAAAATAAAGCTGTTTTATTTCCGCTTTCTGATATAAGTCTGTTGATATTCTTTCCTGCGATTTCACTTGCGTTGGATTTATTTATTTTGTCTGGACCTATATCGGCTTTAGTTGCTTGAAAAAAGGGAAAGTTTTCATCAAATAAATAAAACCTATCTCTCCAGGCTTCGAGGTAGGTATTTATAATTTTAGGAAATTTTTTTCTTTCCCATAAATCAAACCAGGTATTGTAAAGATCTTCAGTATATTGATCTAGGTCTTCTTCATCCACTTCATCTAATTGTTTAAATTTGTCGTCTAAATCAATATATTCGTATTTCTCACCTTCTGCGTTGAGCCTTGAAAATATCGTATGTAAAATGGCTAAAAGAACTCTTAAAACAGCAAAATCTTGAGTCTTTGTATCTCCTGCTAAACTTTTATACAAATGAGCGTTTTCAAATAAGTTTTTAAGGGAAACTTCTTCTGTTTTTCCCTTATCATCCAAAATAACTGATATCCAAGGTTCATCTAATAGGTTAAATTTGCCCAAAATTATCACATCCTCTCTACCTTTACTCCGTAGTCTTCACTATAAATTATCTTGATGTCTCCTATTGTAAATTCATTGTTTTCATCAAAAATAATGCCTAAACATCCTTTAAGCCATGAGGAGCTTTGCCAGTCACCTAAATACCTGTGGTTATATTTTTCGAGTATCTCTATCGTTTTATCTATGTTGTAAGGCCTAGTTAGAATATTTGGTAATCTCAAGGTATTTTTTGCAATATTTCTTGCTACATCTTTATCGTCGATTTTACCACAAATGTTGAGATTTTGTGGAAATAATCCATATCCATCTTCTACTTTTTTTAATGCGATTACCTCTATTGTATCAGTAATATCCCTAACTTGGGCGTATGCTTTTTCTTCACTTTGGTTAGGCGAGGGGTTTTGTATCCAGCCTATCAAGTTGTCTTCAGCATAGCTCCTCTTTTTTAAGACAGGATCAGAAATTTTGTAATTTTTTGCTTTGCTTTCTTTTCTGGTGATTAAAGCTTTGTAGGAATCCTTATATGTATTATATTTTTCTTTTAGAGAATCGTCTAAATTTAGTCCATCTTCTTTGGACTTTAAATCAAATCCATATACTTTTTGTACGAGTTGCGAAATATCTGAGGGTAAGTTTATGGATTCTGGCAAAAAATGTTGGGTTCTAGCAAGTAAGTAATCTCCATAGACAAATGAAGATCCTTTTTCAAACTCAAAATCATCATTTGTTCCCAAGATATAAAATACTGGCTCCTCGTGTTGTTTTGGTCTCTCGGTTTTATCGTGTCTGTGTAATCTTCCTATACGTTGAATCAGAAGGTCCATGGGGCATAGATCACTTATCATAACATCAAAGTCAATGTCTAAAGATTGTTCTATAACCTGTGTTCCTATTATAATTTTTTGATTAGGTCTGTTGGCGTCTTTCCCTATCATTTTAAGCAAGTTTTTTTCTTTTTCTATTCTGCTTGTTGATATAAAGCTAGAATGGAGGAGTTCTACCATATCTTTTCCAAATATTTTTGAAAATTCAATAGCTATGTCTTGAGCCTTTTTTACGGTATTCACTATAATGCCTATGATTCCGCCATCTGATATCATTTCATTAACTGTGTTTACTAAGTTCGTTTCATCTAACTTTAATATCTTTATATTTTTATCCTTTATTTTTTCAAATTGTCTGATTTGATAAACCTCATATCCATCATTGTAAGTGATTAAAGGATAGGCGTCTGTTTTTAAATCTTTATCTCTTTTAATTCTTTCATCTCTTTTCCATTTTTTCCCTATTCCCAACATATAGTTTTTTAGTAGGTCAATTCTTTTTTCTGCTGGCAGAGTAGCCGATAATATTACAACTGGGACATTATAGGCACCCATCCATTTTATGGCTTCTAACAAATATTGGCTCATATAGGCATCATATGCGTGAACTTCATCTATTATGACTACTTTTTTGCTAAAGCCTAAATGTCTTAAGGCCAGATGTTTTTGCTTTAGGGCAACCATCAAAAATTGATCAACGGTTCCCACTACAAAGTCATCTAAGGCAGTTTTTTTTCTAGCAGAAAACCATTCGTTTACTATGACTCCCTCTTCTCTTGAATCATCAATGTTTATTCCTCTTGCAAGGCTGTTGAAGTCTTTATTCAGATGGGCTTTTCCGTGGGAAAGTCTTAGTTGAACTCTTTCTCCTAAATCCTCTGATATACATTTTAGCCAAGTGTTTATTCTAGGGAATATTCCATCTGAGGTAGCTTGAGTTGGAAGACCAAAAAATATCCCATTCCTTCCTGTTTTGTAAGCCAACTGTTCACTCGCAATTAAGGCGGCTTCTGTTTTACCAACTCCCATGGGTGCTTCCAAAATGAAGATTCCAGGGTTTTCGGTTTTATCTATTACCTCTGACAAGATAGATTGAACATTTCTAGGTTTAAAGCCAAATCTCTTTTTATATAAGTTTTTAAAATCTGAGACATACTCTGCATCCCATATATTGCTTTTTTTCCATTTTGAAAAGCCTATTTCTAACCTGTTTTTTTGAATGAAATCTTCTTCATTAATGGGAAATAGAGGAAAATAATCTTCGTTACTGGCAATCCAATCTGACATAATTAGAAGACCAGATAGTATAACTTGAGCTGGCTGCTTTATCCTTGGCAAATCTTCTACCTTTTCAAAGCCGCTTGTTTCTAGCGCCCAATTAAAAATATCTCTCTGAGATTTTTCCCACTTTTTGTATATATAACTTTCTCTGTTTTCTGACTGAAAGTAGTTTGCCTTATAAGCAAATTGTTTTTTATAATCGTTTTCAGTATCTACAGGTTTTCCGTGATGTCCACCTATAATGGTTGATATGTCAGAGTTTACTCCGTAGGTAAACAACAAAAATTGCCCTGCAATATTGTGAGGGCTGTGTTTAGAAGATGCTAAAACAAGTTCATTTATTCCATTGAATCCCGCCTGTTCTAACTTTTCTAATAGGGCAAAATTTAAATCTTTTGAGTTATCGTAGCCTTCTTTTTTTTGAAAAGCAGGTGTTGCCTTTCCTATATCGTGGACTGCTGCTAAAAATTGGATTAAATTCTTTCCCTTGCCTTTGGAATCATCATCTAATGAGTTTTCTATCAGGTTTCGTTGCCCATCTCCTAGCCATTGTTCCCACAAGACACCTGCAATGCCTCTAGTGTCTTCTAAATGTATAGACAGAGGCAACCAATAAGGCAGGCTGTTTTTTTCTCTTTTTTTTGCCCAAAAAGGATACGCAAATTTTTTCATAAAAATCCCCACTCGATAGCCACTTAATATAAGCGATTTTGAATCTTTAATCAATTTTTATTAACAAGTTCGTTTATTTTACCATTAACATTTTCCTTTATTTATAGTATACTATTACACATAAGTCAAGAATAGTTTTAAAGTGATTGGCTAGGATTGTCTTAAAACCAAGCATTAAACTCTATTACATTATAGCTCTATAAAGAACAAAGAATTCTGGCATTAAAGATTTAAAAGATTGCTTTTAATTTGCTTGGTTTAGGTTATACACATTTATATTATGAAAGGAGCCCCTTATGAGTACAAAACAAAACAGCAAGGCAGCATTAAAACTAGTCCTGTTTAGTTTGATTGGAATTTTTATGTTTTTTGTTCCTATTCAGCTTGGCGAAAAATCAACAATTCCACTCGACCATCTGGTAAGCTTTTTGAGGGGATTGTCAGTTACGGGGGCGTCTTATTACGCCTTAATTGTAATCATCCTTGGCGGGATTTATCCATTTTACAGTAAGACTTGGAAAAAAGATACGGTGACGATGGTATTTTCAATTCTAAAAGTTGTTGGTGTTTTAGTTGCATTTATGGCAGTGTTTAACTTTGGACCAGCTTTTTTGTTCGAGAAAGATATGGTTCCGTTCTTATTTAATAAGTTAGTTATAACGGTGGGAGTAATAGTACCTATTGGAGCGGCTTTTCTGTCATTTTTGGTTGGTTATGGACTATTAGAATTTATAGGAATTCTAATGCAACCTATAATGCGACCAATTTGGAAGACTCCAGGAAGATCAGCTATTGACGCTGTAGCATCATTTGTAGGCAGCTATTCAATTGGTCTACTAATTACAAATAGGGTTTTTAAGGAAGGAAAATATACTATCAAAGAGGCGGCTATAATAGCTACAGGATTTTCTACTGTGTCTGCAACTTTTATGATAATTGTCGCTAGGACACTTGGGCTGATGGACCACTGGAACCTGTTCTTCTGGTCTACCCTTATTATTACTTTTTTGGTTACCGCTATAACAGTTAGGATTTGGCCTTTAAGTAAGAAGCCTGATACCTATATTGCAGGCGAAGGAGTTCCTGAAGTAAAACCGAGTGGAAACTTATTTGCAGCAGCTTATAGGGAAGGTATTAAGGCAGCAAGTGAGGCTAAACCACTCATAACAAACATTGTAGAAAATATACGAGATGGTTTTTTGATGGCTATGAGCATTTTGCCTTCAATACTTTCGGTAGGTTTGTTAGGACTGTTATTAGCCAAGTATACACCTATTTTTGACTTTTTGGGATACATCTTCTACCCATTTACTATGGCGCTTCAAGTTCCAGAACCATTATTGACAGCTAAGGCTATGTCTATTGAAATATCAGAGATGTTTTTGCCAGCACTACTAATGGTAAACGCACCTCTAATATCAAAGTACATAATAGGTGTCGTTTCTATATCTTCTATACTTTTCTTTTCGGCTTCAATTCCTTGTATTATGTCAACTGAAATACCAATATCTCTTAAGGATATAGTATTTATTTGGATTGAAAGAACAATAATCACGCTCATTTTAGCAGCCCCAGTTGCATTCTTCCTGCTCTAGCGATTTAGCTAAGCAGTGATCTGTTGCCCTTGACTTTTAATGTTAAAGCTCAAGGGCTTATTTTTCTGTTTTGAATTATTGACTTATATTGGTTTTCTAATCCATTGTATTTTTAGAAAGATTTTTTAAGATTTAAGAAGACTTTTTATGAAATAAGAGATATATTTTCTCGCTGATTTTTTCCTTCATTTATAGTATACTATTACTTGTAGGGAAAGCCTAGTCTTAGAGTAAGGGGTTTACTGTGTTTAAAAGAGCAAGGTATCTTATAGCGTTTATTATAATCATATCTCTATTGGTTCAACCGGTATTGGCGAGTCCTTTTCCTTCCTTAGAAAAAGCGATTAGAGCTGGGGATATATACAAGGTATATAGGGACAAGGTTGCGAGTGACGAACAAAGCCTTTATTCTGTTGGTTTAGAAGTTTATAAAGTTGAAAGTTTGTATGATGTTTTTTCTGAACGAGGAGGATACCCCACTAGGGATCAAGAATTTCAAATGACCATGGCAAAAGACCTTGCTATGAAAAAGGCAAAACTAGGTAATAAACTAAAGAAAAAGGGTTATCAAGTTGAAAAGAACGCAAAGATAATAGGTGCGTATCTATTCGAAATAGACTATGTAAGGGAAGCCTTGGCTGTTAAATTGCTAAGCAAAAAGAATGAACTTTTGGATGTTCAGTTATTTCAGGTCTTATCAGAGTATTCAGTTGGTAGAAAAATAGAGCAAGATTTGGATATTGCAAGGGCTGAACTTAAATCAAACAAGGCTCAGCTAGAGCTAAAGCGAATTAGTGCCGAAGGCAAACTAGATATGCTTGAAGAATACTTGGGAGTTGAGGTGAGTATTGATACCGATAGGTTTTTGGAGAGAAGATCCCTTCCTACGGCAGAATACTACCTGAACCATATAGATGCTAGGGTTGAAGTGGCAAAATGCGACATAATTAATGCTCTAAATACCCTTGATATAGAGCATTATGAAGCTGGCTACAAGGTTTTGGACAGTGGCGAAGAAATTGATAAAAAAAGCCTTGAAATAGATATAGAAAAAAACAATTTACAGAGAAAGATAGAAGAAGGTAAGATAAGAGACGAGATATTAAAGGCACAAGAAGATTTTTATATAGCGGTTAAAAGCTATGACTTAGCACACAGTGCTGAGGGTATGGCGAAACAAAAACTAGAGGATGTTAAAGTCTTGTACGACCTTGGAAAGGTAACTAAACCTCAGCTTTTAAAAGCTGAGATAGGCTTTATTGAGGCTAGTAACAATAGGGTTATGGCTGCAATGAATGCAAAGATTATATCTAAAAAGCTCCTCTTTGCGGCTTCAGCGGGACCATCTTATGAGTATGATTATCAGAGTCAAGGTTTAGAATAAGGAGAGCTGCCAATGAATAGCTTTAAATTTATGGGGAAGACCCTTAGTATTATAGTCTTGGGATTTACTTTTTTTATAGGAATACTTGGTGGAAGTTTTTTTGTAAATGCTGACGAAGGTGATTCTGAGGTTAGATATATAGAGCCCTCTATAAATAAATCTCTTATAGACATTGCAGTAAAAAATGACCTTGATGTTGACGTCATAGATGCTGATATTAGATTAAATCTTATAGAATTAGAGGAAGCTTATGATGAGGCGAAAAAAAGCGATTATATCGGAGGCAACCGATTTTCTCAAATCCAGAACTTAAAACGCATAGATTTAAATCCAATGATTGCGGAAAGGCGACTTATACTCTCTTTGCAGAAAAAGCTAGCTTGCAATTCTCTAAAGTCTCTTGAGGTATATGGGGATATAGAAAGTGTAAATATAGCCTCATATAAGTATCAAGCTTCTGAATACGGCATGCAATATGGTAAGAAGATTTATGATGTCGCGCTTCTTATGAATGATTTGGGTAAAAATACCTTATCAGACCTTTTACAGGCTGAGTTGGCATATGATAAAGAGGTTCTTAAACGTTCTGATATTGACGGTGAAAGAACTCAGGCTTTAAATGAATTAAATAGGGAGTTGGGTATCAGTTTATACGAACCTACAGAGGTAGAAACTGAGATATATACTTTGGAATTTGATGAGGGCTTGAAAAAGGATTACTTAGATAAGATTGCCTTAAACCAACCCCAGATTTTAAAAAAGAAACTAACTTTTGAAGAGACCCAGTTAATATATCTTTGGAATAAGGAAAGATATGAAACAGATGACAAAGAGCTGATAAATGCTTACAATAATAGGAGTATGGCGAGCAGAGATTACAAGTCTTCAGCGGCAAAGGAAAGGCTTAAGGTAAAGAACGTTTATGACAAATTGTCATATGCTAAGGATTTAGTTGAGGCAAAGCTTGTGGAAGAGGCAGCTTACAGAAAGAAAAGCGAAAATTATAAACTCAAATACGAGTACGGAAAAGTTTCTGAAATAGAGTATCTTGAGGTTTTGGATTCCTTAAAGCAAAAGGAAGTAGATAGGATGGAAGCCGTACGGGAATACAATAAACTCGTCAGGATATTTAAAGTATTTGAGTTAAACAGTAAGGCTTACGAAAACGCCAAGGGTTTAGCAGAAAAAGAATATTTTAAAGATTTTGAATAGATTTTTATGGAAAGATAGAGGTAGATAAACAGTGTTTTTTTTAGATCGAATGAAGGCGATGGTCTTCATATTACCGGCAATCGTTGTCGCACTTACAATCCACGAATTTTCGCACGCATTTGTAGCTGCGAAGTTTGGAGATAAGAGCGCAAGGCTTCAAGGACGTTTATCATTTAATCCTATGAAACATATAGACCCGTTTGGGTTCCTTATGCTTATGTTTTTAGGCTTTGGATGGGCAAAGCCTGTTGTATATGACCCAAGGTATATAAAGAATAAACGGTTGGCAAGGGTTTCTATTGCTTTAGCTGGACCAATGTCAAACCTTATTCTCGGGATTATTTTTTCAGTCATTTATGGGATGTTAGCAAGGAACTATTCGTTTTTGATTAAGGCTCAAGATATTTCTCTTGAGAACTTTATTTTGAATTTGGTGCTAGCTAGTGCAACTATAAATTTTGGACTTTTTATATTTAATCTAATCCCAATACCACCACTTGACGGATCTCATGTTTTGAGTGAAGCTTTGAATTTGGACTATGAGCAGGAGATGAACTATCAGAAGTGGGGAATGCCTATACTGCTTATACTGATTTTTTCAGATAGGCTTACAGGTATAGATTTACTTCCTATACACAAGATAGTGTTTGCACTTTTTGAGTTTTTCACATTTTTATAGGGTCGTTTTTATATTATTGAAGAGGAGAGTCTATTGGAACATGTAGTTGAAATGCTGGGTATAACAAAGATTTTCCCTGGAATTATAGCTAATGACAACGTCACATTTGAGCTTAGGCGTGGCGAAATTCACGCTATATTGGGGGAAAACGGGGCTGGAAAGTCAACTTTGATGAGTGTTCTTTTTGGTTTGTATAGACCAGAACACGGAATCATAAAAGTAAATGGCAAAGAGGTAAATATAAGCAGCCCGAACGTTGCAAATGATTTAGGAATAGGAATGGTACACCAACACTTCAAGCTGGTTGACAATTTTACCGTTACTGAGAATATAATTTTAGGAAACGAACCCAAGAAGAGCTTTGGCAGGATAGACCTCGATTCTGCAAGGGAAAAGGTTCGTGAAATCTCAGAGAGATACGGTTTAAAGGTAGACCCCGATGAAAAAATAGAAAATATTTCTGTCGGAATGCAGCAGAGGGTTGAAATACTAAAGATGCTTTATCGTGAGGCGGAGATAATGATATTTGACGAACCCACAGCGGTTTTGACTCCGCAAGAAATACTAGATCTCACAAAAATAATGAAGCAGTTTGCTTCTGAAGGAAAGTCTATAATACTCATAACTCATAAGTTAAAGGAGATTATGGCAACCTGCGATAGGTGTACAATCTTAAGAAGGGGTAAGTACATAAATACCGTTGATGTAGAAGGTGTTAATGAAAGCCAGCTTGCTGAGATGATGGTAGGTCGAGAGGTTGAATTTACAACACCTAAGGAAAAGGCTGATCCCAAGGAAGTAGTTCTTAAAACTGAAAACTTGTCCGTTATTGATAAGAGGAAGGTTGAACTACTAAAGCATGTTTCTCTTGAACTACGTAGAGGAGAAATAGTAGGAATAGCCGGAATAGACGGTAATGGTCAGAGAGAGCTTGTAGAGTGTATAAGTGGGCTGATAAAGCCTAGTTCAGGAAGTATATACCTAAATGGTAAAGATATAACTCAGCTAAGTGTTAGGGAGAGAATTGAGAGCGGAATAGCCCACATCCCACAAGATAGGCATAAGCATGGTCTTATACTAGAGTTTAGGTTAGATGAAAATATGATACTTCAAACTTATTACAAGGAGCCCTATTCTATAAGAGGGGTCTTGAATAAGGAAGCTATAGCTCATAAGGCGGAGGAGATAATAGAACAGTTTGATGTTAGATCCTCACAGGGACCTGAGACAATAGCTCGTAGCATGTCTGGAGGAAATCAGCAAAAAGCTATAGTAGGTAGGGAGATAGATAGAAAGACAGACCTTATAATAGCAGCTCAACCTACCCGTGGTCTAGACGTAGGAGCTATATCTTACATCCACAAACGTTTGGTAGAGGCTAGGGATAATGGAGCTGCAATCCTACTAGTTTCATTAGAGCTAGACGAGATATTGAACCTATCTGACAGGATAAATGTAATTTACGAGGGAGAGATAGTTGGTAGGGTTGTAACTGAAGAAACTGATGAAAATGAAATTGGATTGATTATGTCAGGTTCAAAGAGAGTGGGGGTCTAATATGGGCAAAATTAAAAACTTTATGACTTCTGAAAAAAATTACGGTTTGGTAGTCCCTATAATTTCTATAGTAGGTGCCTTTTTAGTCGCATCTATAATAATGATTATAACTGGTTTAGATGCTGGCAAGACCTTTTCTAGTATAGTAAAGGGAATAAGTGGTATGGACCTAGACAAGATAGGGGCTAAAAACTTCTTCAATGCAAGGCTCTTGGGAGAATTTTTGGTGGAATCGATGCCTATAATATTGACAGGACTTTCTGTGGCATTTGCCTTCAGGACAGGTCTATTCAATATAGGAGCAGAAGGACAGCTAATGATGGGAGCTCTTGGAGCTGTAAGTGTAGGTTTACTATTAGACCTACCTATGATAATCCACCTACCATTAGCTATATTAGCAGCTATAGTTATGGGAGCGCTCTGGGGAGCGATCCCAGGTCTTTTAAAGGCTAAGTTTAGAGTACATGAGGTGGTTGTTTGCATAATGTTAAACTACGTTTCCCTTCAATTTGTGAAGATGGTAATGAAGGCGCTTCCTGGAGCAAACTCTAACCAGACTCCTCCTGTAAATGCTGGCGCGTCTTTAGCAAGTGATTTTTTGAAGGATATAAGCAGCAACTCAAGATTGCACTGGGGCTTTATCTTTGTTATATTAGCCCTTTTTATATTCTACTATGTAATAGAAAGAACGAGTTTTGGATACGAACTAAGGGCAGTTGGATTTAATAAGGACGGCGCTAGGTATGCTGGAATAAAGGTTGAGAAAAACATAGTTCTTTCAATGATGATTTCAGGTGGATTTTCAGGTCTCGCAGGTGCAATGATAACCCTTGGAACCTTTGGATATGGACGTGTTTTATCTGAATTTGAGGGATATGGTTTTGATGGAATAGCGGTTGCTCTGGTAGGCGGAAACACAGCACTTGGAACCTTATTTGGAGGTTTGATATTCGGGGGTCTTTCAAACTCTGGAAGAATACTTCAGTTAAATAGGATTCCATTAGAAATAACAATGATTATTTCTGCCTTGATAGTACTATTTATAGCTATGAGACATGGATTTGAAGACCTTTTAAGAATGTGGGGAAGCAATAAGAGCATGGGAATCCCACAAGGTTATGTAGAGAGTGCAGAGGCGGTAGTAGCTGCAAATAAATCTAAAGACGCAGACAAAGGAGGCAAATAATGGATCTTAAGTTGATTTTTTCAATGTTAGTTCTCACAATGATATACGCAACTCCCATTTTGATTGCTTCTTTGGGCGGTCTTATGAGTGAGAGAAGTGGTATAGTCAACATAGCCCTGGAGGGAATAATGATGATAGGTGGGTTTGCGGCTGGAACCTTTGCAGTTGTATTAGCTCCATACCTACAAGATTGGTTGACTCCAGTAGCCAGTATACTACTAGCTGCATTGTTTGGAGCTTTATTCTCCTTGATACATGCCTTTGTTACGGTGGATCTAAAGGGCGACCAAGTAATATCAGGAACAGCTCTAAACTTACTTGCTGGTGGAATCACAATATTCTTGGCACAGATAATATTTAACCAGCAACGTACAGAGACATTTAAAGAGGGATTTACAAAGATGACTGTAGATGGTTTATCTTCAATCCCGATAATAGGACCAATATTCTTTACAAATATATATTACACCGTTTATATAGCATTATTCTTAGTTGTAGCTATATGGTTTTTGGTTTACAAAACTAGGTTTGGAATGCGCCTTAGGGCAGCTGGAGAAAACCCTCATGCCCTATCTAGTATGGGTGTAAGTGTTAGAAAGATGCGTTATTCAGGCGTTGTATTTTCAGGCGCTTTGGCAGGACTTGCAGGAGGAATAATGATACTAACACAGGGCACACAATACGTTGCAAACAGTATCCACGGTACAGGATTTATAGCTCTTGCGGCTCTAATCTTTGGAAAGTGGAAACCTTTTGGGGTATTAGGAGCAAGTATGTTCTTTGCCTTTTCTCAGGTATTGGCAATATACGCTACCGACATAGAATGGATGCAGGTCTTTCCACATGAAGTATTTGTGGCTCTTCCATACATATTAACCGTATTGGCTTTGGTTATATTTAGCGGAAAATCCGTTGGACCAAAGGCGGCAGGGGAAATATACGATGTAGGTAAAAGATAGATTCGGAGCCAGACTAAAATGAAGGTAACTGCAACAGTCCAGACTATTATCTTTGAAGCCAGTAAAACTGGCTTTAAAGTTGCATCTATATTAATAGATGGAGAAGAATACAAGATAAAGGGTATAATGCCTAAGTTGCTTGAAGGATTTACCTACGAGTTTGATCTTATGGAGGATGAACACCCTAGCTACGGATTTCAATTTAGAGTAAATAGCTTGAAGGTGGCGGATCCTTCTGACATATCGGATGTAGAGAACTTTTTATCCTCAGGGGCATTTAAGGGTATAGGTCCCTCTGTTGCAAGGAAGATAGTGAAACACTTCGGTGATGATACCATGAATGTCTTAAAAGAGGATATCTCTCGCCTTACAGAAGTTAGTGGAATAGGTGAGAAGACCTTGGAGCGGATAAAAGAGTCTGTTGCTGAACACCTTGAAGCATCTGATACCCTTTATGAATTAAACAAGTACGGATTTAGCTTATCACAGTCCAAAAAGATATATGATGTTTACGGAGAGGACTCTATTGAGGTTGTCAAAGAAAATCCTTATAGGGTCCTCTTTGACGTTAAAAGGATAGGATTTAAGATAATAGATTCACTTGCTTTAAAAAATGGATTTGATACTAATTCTTTTGAAAGAACTGAGGCTTTAATACTCTATACAGTCCAGCGAATTATCTATGGCGAAGGTCACCTTTATGTAGAGATAGGAGAGCTTTACGATAAGATAAGGGATAGGGTTAATTTGGATGACGATGTATTAAATGAAGCGATTGAAACCTTGACAGTAGATTATCACATACTTCACTTGGAGAGATTAGATTCTGGTTTACGAGAGTTAGCGAGGGTTTATCTATCAGAATCGTATGAGTGGGAAAGGGGAATAGTTGATCAATTAATAAGGCTATCTCTTTCATTTCATAGAAGTTCAAAATTAAGTGATATGGTTCCTTCGGTAGAGCTAAGTAAGGAGCAAATAGAAGCATTAGATAGCGCCTTTGACGAATTTTTATTTATATTGACTGGAGCTGCAGGAAGTGGAAAGACAACCATAATGAAGGAACTTATAGACCGCGCGGAGAATGCAGGTTTAAAAACAGTTGTGGCTGCACCTACTGGAAGGGCTGCGTCTCGTATAGAAGAAGTTTCTGGAGTGCCAGCATCTACTATTCACAGGCTTTTAGAATATGAGTATGATGAGGATGATAGTATTTTGTACTTTAATAAAAATGAGGCAGATCCCCTAGATGCAGATGTTATATTTATAGACGAGGCATCTATGATAGATGCTCAGTTATTTTATAGTTTACTAAAAGCTATTCGCGGCGGAGCGAATTTGATCCTGGTAGGTGATCCCAACCAACTTCCACCTGTTGGTCCAGGTAATCCATTTGCAGACATTATGAAATCAGGTGTGTTTAATGTAAAGCGATTAAGGGGAATACACAGGCAAAGCGGAGAGGGACACATATTGAAAAATGCCTATTCAATACTTAGTGGTGGTGAATTTACCTATAATCAAAAGGATGGAGACTTTTTCCACTTTGCTGAATATGGAAGTGAAAGAGCTATAAATAGAATCGTTGAGCTCGTTAGCTCTAGAATTCCGAGGGTGTTCGGTTATGAACCCCTAGAGTCAATATGCGTTATAAGTCCTATAAAATCAGGTGCTTTAGGAGTTGAAAACCTAAACAGGGTACTGCAAAAGGCTCTAAACCCATTAGCTGGTCACCTCTATTTTAACAAGTATGCTCCTGGTGATAAGGTAATGCAGATAAAGAACAATTACAATATAGAGTGGACAAACTTTGACACTGGCGAGGATGGTCTGGGGGTATTTAACGGTGAGATAGGATTTGTTGAAATGGCTTCTACAGATTTTATAACCGTAAAGTTCTTGGATGGCAAGGTAATTGAATATAGGGGATTAGCTGTGAGTGAACTAGAGCTGGCATATGCTATGACGGTTCACAAGGCTCAGGGTAATGAATTTGATGTAGTGGTCTTCCCTTCTTTTTTTGTGCCACCCGTAATGCGTTCAAAAAATTTGATGTACACTGCTGTGACTAGGGCGAAGAAATTATTTGTATTGGTTGGCGATAAAAGAAATTTTGAATCGGCTTCAACTGTTGAAAACATAATAATTAGAAATAGCGGTTTAACAGAAAAAATATGTGGGGTATGGGATGCGGAATAGATTTTCAAAATCTCTAAAGAGGGATGTTAGAGAATTTTGGGAGGATGCATTGAACGCTGTATTCCCCCTAGAAGAAATATGTATGTACTGTAACAAGAGAACCCATACCTATAAGCACTACCTATGTCGTGATTGTTATCAAAAATTAGAAGAGGTAGACTACGCTTATCTACTACCTGTTTATAGCGAGCAGAACCCCCTCAGGATGCTAAGTGCTTATGCTATGGACGAGGCGTCAGGTAAGGCTCTTTATGACTATAAGTTAAATAGGCAGAGGGGGTTGTCATTTGCCTTTTCATCTATGCTAATTGAAAGGCTTGAAAGAGGGCTTGACATTTCAATTATAGATGCCATTGTCCCAATCCCTTCTAGCAAGAATAAGCTCAATTCAAGGGGATTTGACCACGTAGCAGACATAACAAAAAAGATTGCAAAATATTTTGAAATACCACATTTGGACCTTTTGAGTCGAAGTTCTCACAAGGTAGACCAAAAAGACTTGACTAGAAAAGAGAGGTTGGAGAATGTTTATGGAGAGTTTACCATAAAGAAATTAAAAAAAATTCCGACAACCGTTTTACTGGTAGATGATGTGGTAACAACGGGAGCTACTATGGCAGCTGCAGAAATGGAACTAAGTAGTCTTGAATTAGAGGTGTTTTGCGCATCTGTGTTCCGAAAAAAATGATTCAGACATCATATAGATGGTTGACTTTTTAAGAAGGGTATAAGACTTTTAAAATTAAGTGATTTAAGCAAGCTATAATTGCTTGGCATCGTTGATAATAGGTCATATGAAGTAGACACTTTTAAAAGTCTTATTTGAATAAAAAATTTTCAATAAAAAGCCTAACATATTATAAAGGCTTGTCGATAATAAAAATGGAAGGAAAGAATTTGGGAGGAAAAGAAAATGAAAATTAACTATACGCCCCAAGTGATGAGAGCTGTTAAGAACTACAAAAAACAGGTTTCTAAAACGGAAAAGGCAAAATTAAGGAATGCGGTTTCCGATAAGATAGAGATTTCTAGTTCAGCTAAGCAGTTCCAGGTTGCATTTGCAGCTGTGAAGAGTATGCCTGATGTTAGGGAAGCAAAAGTTGCTCAGCTAAAGGAAAAGGTAGATAATGGCACTTATTATGTTTCTACGAAGGATTTAGTAGATTCAATAATTAGGTAGTCAAAAGGAGCAAAATATGGGTGATTATTTTCCCGACTTGCTTGAGATTATGAAAAAGGAATGTGAGATATATGAAGAACTCAAGTCGGTCGAACAAAAAAAGAAACAGGTAATAATCGATAACGATGTGAAGGCACTGGAAGCCGTCACTGCGAAAGAACAAGGATTTGTAAAAGCCATCGTACATCTGGAAAGCTTAAGAGCTCAGGTAATCGATGGTTTTTGTCAATCTAAGGGGATTTCAGAAGTTTCCACTGTAGATGATATTATAAAATACTCTGATCCTGTCGAAAGGATAGAGCTTGGAAGACTGCGCGACAGGCTTATGGAAACAATAACAAATCTTATGGAAGTGACTAGTTTAAATTCAAAGCTTTTAGAACAGTCTATAGAATATATAAACTATACTTTAGATTTAGCCCGTTCTTTGGGAGAGACAGAACTAACTTATGGAAAAGATGCAGTTGACAAAGTAGTTAAGGTTGAGAAAAATTTATTCGACGCAAAGATTTAAAGTGTTAGGAGAATAAAATGGGATCTACGTTTTTTGGATTAACTATAGCCCAGTCTGGACTTTTTGTTTCTCAGAGAGCTTTGCAGGTTATATCTCATAATATAGCTAATGCCAACACGCCTGGGTATTCGAGGCAAAGGCTCGACGCTAAGCAATTTGATCCTGATGTGCTACCAGGGATACAGGGAACCCTAGGCAGGGGGGTTGATTCTGAAGCTGTGCTTCAGATAAGAGAAGAATTTTTTGATAGGAAGATAAGGTCTGAATTTTCTAAACAAGGGGAATGGGAGTTTAGGAGCGAAGCCTTAGGCAATATAGAATACATTTTTAATGAGCCCTCAGATACAGGGATAAGAACGGTTATAGACAACTTCTTTTCTTCAATACAAGAGCTCAGTAAAGAGTCTGGAAGTTTGACCACCAGGGCTCTTGTTAGGCAAAGGGCAATAGCTTACACAGAAAGTGTTAGCGCTATGTACGAACAGCTTATACAATTGCAAAGACAGACAGATTTTCAAATAAAGACGACCGTAAGTCAGATAAATGGGTATGCAGAACAGATAAGGGATTTAAATAAGAGTATTTATTTAACTGAACTAGATGGTGGAAAGTCAAACGATTTAAGGGACCAGCGGAATCTCATTTTAGATAAGCTAGCTGAACTGGTCAATATAGATTATTTTGAAGATAATAAAGGACATTTTACTGTTTTAATATCTGGAAAACCACTTGTATCTCACTACGACTTTGACACAATAGAAACGACAGAGAGAACTAAGAGGAATCATCCAGATGATGCAGATGGGCTTTGCGAGCTATCTTGGGCTACGGGAGGAAGGTTTAAGGCTTATACTGGTGAGCTCAAAGGTTTACTTCAAATGAGGGATAATATAGCTGGTGATAAGAAGGGGATACCTTACTACTTAGATAAGTTGAACCACTATACTGATAGGATGGCAAGCGAAATAAGCAGGCTGCATATGGATGGTTTTGATTTAAATGGTGACAAGGGACTTATGTTTTTTACTAAGAATGGCATGAGTTCTGCAGAATATGAAAGCTATCTCTTGACTGAAGGTCTGGATGGGAATCCGCCCATTGATTTGACTAGTCAAGTTTTAGCTGGAACCAATACGGATAACAGTCTTGACCAAAACAACCAAATAATATCTGAAAACATCAGAAAAATTTTAGAAAATAACCCAGATTATTTTGATAAGTCTATAAAGTATCTTTCAGATGGAAATTACTATCTAGTTGATAGGATACCTACAAACGAACTTAGCTTATCTAGAGACTTGGATCTTGATTTGAACAAATTTGCAGCATCTGAATCAATGCAGGGAATACCAGATGATGGTAAAAATGCTATTAGGATGCTAGAAATGAGAAATAACACCCATCTATTTGCTTGGGGAAGTTCAGATGACTATATAAAGAGCTTGGTTTCAAATTTGGGAGTAGATACCCAAGAGGCGATTAGAATGTCTAAAAATGAAGATAAGTTGATAGTTGAGATAGAAAATAAGCGCCAGTCTGTTATGGGCGTGTCATTTGATGAAGAAGTTAGTGAGATGATTAAGTTCCAACACGCTTACAATGCGAATGCGAGGATGCTTACCACTATGGATGAACTGTTAGATGTAGTTATAAACAGACTTGGATTGGCTGGGCGTTAGATTTTCATAATTTTAAATTATGATTAGAAAGGGAATCTGATATGAGAATAACTAATAATATGATGGCGAACAGGCTCTTATATAACCTCGCCAACAATTTGACTAATATGACTAATTTGAACAGGATGACATCTGATGGGAAGAGGGTTCACAGACCATCTGATGACCCAGTTTCAATAGCAAAAATTCTTAAGTTTAACACTGACCTCGGAGAGATTGAACAGTATAAGAGGAATATCACTGATGCCTTAGGTATGTACAAGGTTGCCGAGAGTGCGATACAGGATATGGAAAGTGCCATTGCGAGGATAAGAGACCTAACTGTTCAAGCTGCAAATTCAGCTACCCTAGCTCCCGAAGACATGGAAAAAATAAAGTCCGAAGTTAAGGAACTAAAGAAACACCTAGTTTCAGCAGGTAACTTTAGTTATGCCGGCAAATACGTTTTTTCAGGTCATCAGAGCGATAAACCTTTATTTAAAACGGTTAATGTAGCTGGTGTTGAAGAAGTCTATTACAATGTAGACATCACAGAAGGGGATGGAGCCCTTCCTCAGAAAAAAATATACCTTGTAGGTCATTCTGAGACAATTTCTGTGGGAACAAATGGCATAGAACTTTTTGGATTAGATGAAAGTGACAACGTCTATACTTCTATGTATACAGATACTGCTGGAGACCAATTTGAAGAGGGAATAAACTTTATAAAGGCTAGATTTAATTCAGATCTAGACTATACAGGAGACAACCTAGACGTTACAGTGGGAGGTACAACTTATAGCGTTGACGTGACTGCTCTTGATGGAACTACAAATCCAATTGATAAGGCAGTTATATTAGATAGGTTTAAAAATGCCCCTGCAGGAGGAGGAAGGCTGACTGATGTTGCAGAAGTTTATTTTGACAGTCACAACAACCTTGTTATAAGTGCAAGAAATTCTGGAGATACTGTTTCTTGTGCATCTACAAATATTAAGTTTGCTACGAGCGAGAAAGGAATTAGCGCCAAAAAGAGTCAATTGATAGGTGAATTCGTCTTAGATGGACCTAACTCAGATTATAGGACTCAGAACCTAAATGTTACAATAGGCGGTTCTACATATAATGTTGATGAGAGTGAACTAACAGGAAATGGTTTTGAGCTAAAGAAGGAAAAGGTTCTTGAAGAATTTAGAAATGCAGTAAATGGAGGGGGTCAGAAACTATCAGAAGTTGCCGATATATTCTTTGATGAAAAAGATAGGCTTGTTATAAAAGAAAGAAATTATGGAAACTTACCTATTGCTATGGTGGCTCCAACAAGTGGATTTAATCCCACATTCACTGCTGGAAATAACGCCAGTGAAGCCAGTGTCAGTTTTGGAGATTTTCCTCTTAACGACGCTTATATAGCTGCCCATGAGGACGAATTAAAGTCCACTCCAATCTTTATATTATATAATGGGTCTAGGTACAGAATTACTTTAGATAGTACTGCAACTATAAATACCGTGGCGTCATATGTTACTGAACTTCAAACCGCTATTGATAAGAGCGTGGGGAGTGGTAAGATTGATGTTTCTCAAGTTGGCGGAACAATGAGATTTGAGACTACAAACACCCCTGATGGGGTTACCCCAGAGATAAGGGTTGAACCTGTAATAACGAATAGGTCTTCTCTCCTCAATGATGTGGATAATTTTATAGCCGCATTGGAAAATTATGATCAACCTGCAATTAATCAGTTTTTGGGAGATATAGATGAGCACCACAATAGAATACTCGCAACTAGGGCTGACTTAGGTGCAAAGACAAGCAGACTTGAGCTCGCAGTCAAGAGGACAGAGGACAATGAGCTTTCGTTTACAGAGGCGCTATCTGTAGTGGAAGATGTAGATATGGCTGAAGCTATACTACAACTTAAAATTTATGAAAGCGTTTACAACGCCTCTCTTTCTACTGGAACGAAGATAATTCAGCCGTCGCTTGTAGATTTTATTAGGTAGGTTATAGAGCGCATATTGAATCGAAAGGAGGCGATTTGAAATGCGAATACCGCAAATTAGAATGAACAGCACTCGGGGGCAAATAGGAATTAGGAGAACCCCTGGTGAGATGAAAATTGATTCTGGAAATCCTATTAGTCTTGATATTCAGAGACATGCTCCTAAACTTGAGATGCATACAGAGCATGTTAGGGTTTTGATAGACCAGACTGAGTGTTTTAATGAAGCTGGCATAAAAACCATGAGTGCATTTATGGATGATAATGTGTCTTATGCAAAAACTCAGGCTATGCGAGGCTTAGGTAGGATGGTAGACCAGGGGAATCAGCTTGCAGATATAGGTAATGGCGGGTCTAATCCAATACCAGACCAGGCTGCTTATAATGCTTTTAACTTGTTCAATAAAGAAACGAACATGGTTACTATCCCTAGGAGCAGGCCTAAGTTTACAATAGTTGGAGGGAAGGTTCATATGAACTTTAAGAGGGGATGGATAGAAAACAAAACCATTCCAGTAAAACCCTCTATAGAATATCAGAGATCCAAGATAGAAATTTATTTAGAGAAAAGACCATCTTTAGAAATATCCCAGATAGATATTCAGATTTAGAAACTTAGCTTGTATTTATTTTAAGGTTAGGTGTATAGTTTATTTTAGGAGGAAGTATGATAGTAAAAACCGATTATGTAGGTGATGTCGAATACGCTGAGGACGAGGTTATAAAATTTCCAAATGGAATATTCGGATTTGAAGATCAAAAAGAGTTTATAATCGTAGGAGAATTGACTCCAGACTTTCCCTTTATATGGCTACAGTCAATTAAAGACCCTTATGTTGTATTCGTATTGACAGATCCCTTCCTATTCGTAAAGGACTACGATTTTAAGTTGAGTGAAGAAATTGTACATACCTTGGGAACTGGAGATGTAAACGACGTGAAAGTGTTTTCGATTGTAGTAATACCAATGGATTCAAAGAAAACCACAATAAACCTTAGATCTCCAGTAGTTATAAACGCAGATAAAAGAATAGGAGAGCAAGCTATATTGGATGAAGACTATCCATACAAGTACTTCGTATTTAATAAGGAGTAGACTATGCTTATATTGACTAGAAAAAGTGGAGAATCTATAGTACTTGGAGAAAATATAGAGATAAAGGTCCTTGATGTATATGAAGGAAGAGTTAAAATAGGGGTTGATGCTCCTAGAGACGTTCGCGTTTTAAGGCGAGAAGTTTTTGATGCCATAGAAGAGAATAAAGCAGCGATAAATAACCCCGTTGGAAAAGATGAATTATCCGCTTTGATTTCAAAAGTAGATGACTAAAATTTTAGAATTATTATAGGTTTTAGAATTATTAAAGTGTAGATATGTTTTTTATAATCTACACTTTTTGCTTGCGAAATTATGTTTATAATTGACTAATTTACTAGGTTTTTAATATTATTATCCTGTTTAAAATAAAATATAAGTTACTTTCTAAGGATTTACCAATTAAATTTTAATACATAAAAGAATATAACTAAAAACAAAAAAATGGTAAAAAATTATTTACATATTGATTAAAATATAATATCCTATTTTCGGAACGGCGTTCCATATTCGATAAGGAGCATAAAAATGGCTAGCACGATTCAATCTGTTGAACGGGCGTTGCGTATACTAACTCTGTTTCAAGAGACAAAGAGAGAAATGGGTGTTTCAGAGATAGCTAGGGAGCTTGGCGACTATAAGAGCACTGTTCATAGAACTCTAAACACACTCGCACAGCAGGGTTTTGTAAAGAAAAATCCGGACAATGAAAAGTATTGGCTTGGTTTTATGAATTACTCAATTGGTATGGCGTATAGGGACAATTCAAAGTTTTTGGATGAGGTTTCTGCTGTTGCCAACCTTCTTTTTGAGGAATTTAATGAAGTAGTAAATGTTTCGGATTTGATAGTTGATGATGACGGTTCCTATAAAAGTAGGATAATATATCATAAAACAAGCACGGGTAGGGTTTTGATGGCAAATCCCTTAGTAGGGTCTTTGACCGATGCGCACGGCTCCTCTGTAGGGAAGTGTTTACTCGCATTTTCAGATGAAATAGATGATGACTATTTTGTAACTGCTAAGTTAAAGAAGTACACCGCAAACACTATAGTAGATAACGATGAATTTGTAAAAGAGATAAATGATATAAGGGAAAAGGGTTATGCTTTGGATAACGAAGAAGTCACAATGGGGCTCTTCTGCGTAGGCGCTCCAATCTTTGATATCTATGGCAAGGTAGTGGCAGCTATGAGTGTCTCTGGACCAACTTCTAGGATGAAGAGGATAAAATTAGATAGTATTGTGGATAGTTTGTTAAGGGCTACTAGGAAGATAAAGATTATAGATTAATTTGTACTTTGGGAAGCGTTTAAATTTATACCCATAAAACAGAACGGCGTTCTATTAAGTAGAACAAAAGAGCGAAGATGTTCCAAAACATTTATGAAATTGTGGGTGAATAAAGTTTTGGTCTTAAGCTAATTAGCTAAAGATATATACGCAGTTTAACTCTAATATGGCAAAGAGGTTAGGAGGTATTAGAATGAAATTTGCCGATCGAATGGATGCATTAAAGCCTTCAGACATTAGGGAGGTAATGAAAATTATTGCAGCAAACCCTGGAACTATTTCTTTTGCTGGGGGGTTGCCTGACCCAGTGCTCTTCCCAAAGGAAGATATAAAGGAAGTAGCTATGCAAATTCTAAATGATGACGCAGAAAAAGCGCTTCAATACGGAATGACAAAGGGAAATGCAGAGCTTATGGAAGTTCTAATAGACATCATGAAAAAACACCGCTCTGACGTCAAAGAGGGAAATATTGCGGTGACCCATGGTTCGCAGCAAGGAATATCTCTTACAGGTTTGTTATTCTTAAATCCTGGAGATGTTGTTTTAACTGAAACACCTAGTTATCTAGGCGCATTCTCGGCTTACAAGCCAAATGAAATAAATTATGTGGGAATAGAATGTGATAAAGACGGTATGTTGATGGATAAGTTAGAAGAAGAAATAAAATCTAACGACAAGGTAAAAATGATTTATGTAATACCTAACTTCCAAAATCCTACAGGAAAGACATGGTCTCTAGAGCGTAGGAAGGCACTTGTTGAAATAGCAAATAAATACGACCTTCCCATAATAGAAGACGACGCTTATGGAGAACTTAGGTTTGATGGAGAAAAGATGCCTTCGCTCTTTTCTTTAGACAAGGGCGGCAAGGTTCTATACCTTGGATCTTTCTCAAAGATATTCGCTCCTGGAATGAGGGTTGGTTGGTTAGCTGCAAACGAGGAAATAATAAGGAAGTTTGAATTTTTGAAGTACGGTTCAGACTTGCAAAACACAGAATTTTCTCAGCTTTTAGTAGCGAGATTTATCAAGAATTGCGACATAGAATCACACATTGAAAAGATAAGAGCTGTGTATAAGAGAAGAAGGGACTTAATGCTTGAGGAAATTAAGAAGCATTTTCCAAAAGAAGCCAAGTATTACTATCCAGAGGGTGGAATGTTTATATGGCTAGAGTTACCTGAATCTGTAAATACAAGGGATTTACTCAAGGCTGCTGTTGAAAAGAAAGTTGCATTTGTTCCGGGGGGGTCTTTCTATCCTGAAGGTGACTGTGAGAGTTCGATGAGACTAAACTTTTCTACAATGGACGATGAAAAAATCTTAGAAGGGATAGAGATACTCGGTGAGATTTTGCACGATGTACTCTAAAAAGTTAAAACCAAAGAGTTAACAAGGAGGAAAAAATGGCTAAGTCTAATAAAATTTCGGGTAATACAGGGGTAAAATTGAGTCCGAAGATTGTCTTTATTATATTGATTTTAGGATTCTGTTGGTCTTTGACTTACGCATTGAGTTTCATTCAATTCATTCTTTATGATCCGTTTAAAGAAGCACTTGGTGCGACCAACGCAGAACTTGGTATCTTGATAGCTATATTTGGAATAGGAAATATAGTTGGAGCACCTATCGGGGGTTGGTTGGCAGATAAGTTTGACTACAAAAAGATATTTGTTGCCTCAATGATGTTGACAGGTGTTATTTCATTATTCTTTGCCTTTAACTTGAATTACGGTATGGCACTAGTTTGTTGGGGTGGTCTCGCAGTTTCTTCTCTATTTATGAACTATCCATCTCACACAAAGATAGTAAGGATGCTTGTAAACGAGGAAAGTCAAGGTAAGGCGTTTGGTTTCAATGAGGCATTCATTGGTGTTGCAAGTGTTGTAACTAACTTTATCTTTATGGGAGTATTTGCAAGCTACGCTGAACAAGTAGCCGGAATACAGATGGTTATTATTTTGATGGGGATTTTCACAATAATTGCTGGTATCTTGGCTTGGATCTTTGTTCCTAACGTAGATAAGGATGAAAAATTAGACGGCGCTAAGGCATCAGAAACTGGTGGAAAAGACTTTATTAAAGTTCTTCTATCACCTGGCGTGTGGCTACTAGGATTGAGCATATTCTGTGTGTACACCCTATATGTTACACTATCGTACTTCACACCTTACTTCAGTGCAGTGTTTGGAGTATCCGCATCTGTTACGGGCTTTATAGCGGTTGTTAGAACATACTTCTTAAGGCTAGCAGGGGCCCCATTTGGTGGTTGGTTGGCAGATAAAATTAAGTCTTCTTCAAAGGTTCTATTAATAGTTTATGCAGCTGGAGCAATAGCTTTGATATCTATGCTAATACTACCTCAAAACCCACCAATATTCTTGGTTGTTGCAATAACATTGATTCTAGGTTTCTCACTATACATGGGTCGTGGAGTTTACTACGCAGTTTCATCTGAAGTTGACATTCCTAGAAGATATGCTGCAATGGCATTTGGTATTGCAGGTGCGTTAGGATTTTCACCTGACTTGTTCCAATACACTATGTATGGAGATTGGTTAGATAAGTACGGCAACGGAGGCTACACTTACATGTTTATATTCCAATTAGTTGTAGTTGTTGTAGGTATTGCTACTAGTACTTATGTTGTTATGCGCAAGAAGAGGTTGGACGCTCAAAAACAGCCAGAAGAGGGAAAAGCTGAATAGTTTGAAGTGTCCTAAGTTATAAATTTTATTTTAGATTAGGGAGGGAAAACAATGTCTAAGGTTGCGATTAATACTGAGCGATGCAAGCAATGCAAGCTGTGTATTATTAATTGTCCCAAAAAGGCCATCAGTTTTTCTGATGAATTCAATGCCGGTGGTTACAACCATACGCAAATTGATGACGATGCGTGTATTGCTTGCGGAATTTGTTATTTAGTTTGTCCAGATGGTGTGTACACTATTATTGGAAGATAGGAGATTGACATGGGAGATATGATAAAAGGCAATGTTGCTATTGCAGAAGCAGCTGTGAGATATGGCGCTAGGATGTATGCAGGATATCCTATAACCCCTTCATCTGAAATAATGGAATACGTTTCTAAAAGACTCCCCGAGGTCGGGGGGGTCTTTATCCAAGCTGAATCAGAGATTGCAGGGATAAACATGGTAATTGGAGGATCTGCTTGTGGAGTTAGAGTCTTTACAGCTTCTTCTGGACCTGGAATCAGCTTGAAACAGGAAGGTGTTACTGTATTATCAGATGAAGAATTGCCAGCACTTATAATAAACGTTGTAAGGTACGGTAACGGGATAGGGACCCTACTTACCGCACAGTGTGACTATTTAAGAGAGACAAGGGGCGGAGGAAATGGAGACTACAGATGTATCGTACTATGTCCATCCAGTATCCAAGAAGCAGTAGAACTAGTTGGATTGGGCTTTGACCTCTCTGACAAATACAGAATGGTATGTGTTCTAATGACTGAGGGTGCCTTGGGTCAGATGATGGAAAATTGCGATCTACCGGAAATGCAAGAACCTAAGCGTAGACCTTGGGGCATGGATGGAGCATACACGAACAAGAAGATAGGTATATTTGACAGAAATAGTATGACAGAATCTGTAGATTTAAATAAAAAGTACAGAACTGTAAAAGAAAATGAGCAGAGATGGGAAGACGGTTACCTAGAGGACGCAGACTACGTATTAGTGGCATACGGACTACCTGGAAGGGCAACCATAGGTGCTGTTGAACAGTTGAGAGAGCAAGGTCACAAGGTAGGCTTTATTAGACCTATCACAGTTTGGCCTTATCCTGAAAAGGCGTTTGAAAAGGTAAATAAAAACGTTAAAGGATTTATGACTATAGAAGCTAATGCAACAGGTCAGATGGTAGACGACGTTGCGCTAACAGCAAAGAAACTAGGTTTTGGTTCTGTGCCTGTTTATACAAATCCTCATGTTTTCGGAGTACCTTCCTTGAAAGCTATTAAGAAGGACTTTGAAGATATGATTTCAGGAACGCTAAAGGAGGTTTACTAATTATGGCAGATCAAGTAAAAGTTAAGACAAGGGTGCCAGAGATAGTAGATGGAGCTAACGGATTTTGCCCTGGCTGTGGCCATGGTGTGGTAATAAGGCTTATAGCAGAGGTCTTAGAAGAACTAGGACAGGATAAAAACATAATAGTTCCTATAGGCGTTGGATGTTCATCTCTACTAGGTGGATTTCTTGAAACCGATAGACTCCACTGCTCGCACGGAAGAGCTGCAGCTGTTGCTACCGCAATCAAGAGGGTAAACCCACACAATATAGTAGTTTCATACCAAGGTGACGGAGATGCTTACAGCATAGGGATAGGTGAAACTACTTCTGCAGCTTATAGAAATGAAAATATAACTGTAATAGTTATAAATAATACAAACTATGGTATGACAGGTGGACAGATGAGTAACACAACTATGCCTGGACAAAAGACATCAACATCACCACTTGGAAGAGACTGCACTATTACTGGTATGCCTATAAAGTTTCCAGAACTAGTTGCGCAGAACTTCAATCCAGCTTACTCAGCTAGGGGATCTGTTCACAACCCAGCACAGATAAGAAAGTTAAAAAAATACATAAAGAACGCAATAGAAGCTCAGATGAACAAAGAGGGTTACTCAATAGTAGAGGTAATGTCGCCTTGTCCATCAAACTGGGGAACTGATGCTCCAGATTCTATGAAAAGAATCGAAGAGTCGCTCATAGATTACTTTACTCTTGGAGAATTCAAGAAGAGAAGGGGGGCTTAAATGAAGGAGATAGTATTTGCTGGATATGGTGGTCAAGGAGTTTTGACCGTTGGATTAATAATCTCTCAAATTGCTACCTATAAGGGAATGTATGCTACATGGATTCCTCAATATGGATCAGCTATGAGAGGTGGTACTGCAAACTGTACAGTTAAGTTTGGAGAAGACTACATTTACAATCCCTCACAGGAAGAGCCTGACATACTTCTTGCTATGAACATTCCATCACTCACCAAATTCTTACCTATGGTTAAGTCAGGTGGTACAGTGGTCTATAACTCTGACATGGTAGAATTGCCCGAAGACATCAGAGAAGATGTTAAATTTATAGGTGTTCCATGCATGACTATAGCTAAACAGATTGAACACCCACTCGGAGCCAACATAGTTATGGCTGGAGTAATCATAAAGATGTCAGGGGATTTTACTGAAAAAGAAGGTGTAGATGGTATGGTGGATATGTTTAGGAAAAAAGGAAAAGAGAAGTACGAAGAAATGAACATAAAAGCCTTTGACGCTGGATATCTATTTGAAGCGTAGTTTTAACCTATTGATGTTTCACAAAAAAAGATTGGGAGGCGAATTTATTCGCCCCCCTCTTTTTTTGTATGACCGGTAAAATATCCTCTCTTGAAAGAGGAACAAAAAAAATGTACAATTAATGGGTATAAAAACATTATTTTTATACGAATTGAGATTTAATATCAAAGGAATACCATCCCTAGGTAAAGGAGATTTATATGGGATTTAGCAAAGGAATTAAGATATATTCCGAAGTTGGACAACTTAGGTCTGTATTACTACATAGACCTGGTGAGGAAATAGAGAATATAACACCTAAGTTTATGGGGAGACTCCTATTTGACGATATACCTTATCTTAAGGTAGCGAGAGAAGAACACGAGAGCTTTGCAAATATATTGAGAGATAACGGAGCAGAAGTTGTTTATCTTTTAGATTCAGTAGCTGAAGTTCTTGAAGATGAGGAAATAAAGAATAGGTTTATAGAAGATTATTTAAATGAAGCCTTTATATCTGGTGAAGGAATGCGAAAAAACTTGAAGTCATTCTTTTCAAACTTCACTGATTTAAAGATACTAGTCAGCAAAATGATGTCTGGAGTTTATAAGACAGAGATTGAAAACGACAAGATCCTATCTCTTGGAGATATAGTTGAGGGTTCATATCCTTTTGTAGTAGACCCAATGCCTAACTTATATTTTACTAGGGATCCAGCTGCAGTAATAGGCAGAGGCGTCACTATAAATAAGATGAAAACAGTAACAAGGTGCAGGGAGACCTTATTCACAAAGTATATATTTTCCCACCATGACAAGGTAAAGGGATTACCAGTTAAGCAATATTATGACAGAACTGAACCTTACAGTATTGAGGGTGGAGATGAGCTAGTATTATCCAATAAGGTAGTTGCAATAGGAATTTCTGAACGCACAGAAACTCGTGCAATAGAGGCTCTTGCAAAGAGGCTTTTTGCCAATGGCGAGCCATTTGAAACTATACTGGCATTCAATATACCTAATAAGAGGGCGTTTATGCATCTTGATACCGTATTTACCATGGTAGATAAAGACGCTTTCACAATACATCCTGAGATAGAGCCGATTTTGAAGGTATATTCTATAAAAAAAGATGGAGACAAGTTAAGGTATACTGAAGAAACAGAACCCTTAGACAAGCTTCTCTCTAAGTACCTTGAGGTAGACAATGTTAGGTTAATACGTTGTGGTGATGGACACCCCATAACTGCAGCTAGGGAACAGTGGAATGATGGCTCAAATACCCTTGCAATAGCTCCTGGTCACGTAGTTGTATATTCTAGAAACTACGTTACAAATAGAATAATGGAAGAAGCTGGGATAAAGCTACACGTTATGCCGTCAAGTGAGTTATCTAGAGGTAGAGGTGGTCCTAGGTGTATGTCTATGCCACTCTGCAGAGATGACTTATAAATAAATAGTATGATATAGAAACTGGCGAATAAGGAGGAAACCATGCCCGCAAATTTAAGAAATAGAAGTTTGATAACTTTGAAAGATTTTACTCCAGACGAAATCAAGTATTTACTAGACTTAGCTGCAGACTTAAAGAGGAAAAAGAGAGCTGGAATCAGGGGGAACTTGTTAGAGGGGAAGAACATAGTACTCCTATTTGAAAAAACCTCTACTAGGACAAGATCTGCATTTGAAGTTGCTGCATTTGATGAAGGAGCTAGGGTAACCTTCTTGTCAAACAGCCAAATGGGCAAAAAAGAATCTATTGAAGATACTGCTAAGGTATTGGGAAGGTACTATGACGGCATTGAGTTCCGCGGCTTTAAGCAAGAAACGGTTGAAATGTTAGACAAGAATGCTGGAGTTCCGATTTGGAATGGACTTACTGACCTATATCACCCAACTCAGATATTGGCAGACTTTTTAACCGTTACAGAACATGTAAATAAGCCATTAAAAGACGTAAAGTTTGTATACGTTGGCGATGCTAGAAATAATATGGGTAACTCTCTAATGATAGGTGCAGCTAAGATGGGGATGGACTTTGTTGCCCTAGCACCTAAGAGCTTATTCCCCTCAGATGAACTAGTATCTGAAATGAAAGAAATATGCAAGGAAACTGGTGGAAGCGTAACCCTAACAGAAAACATAGATGATGTAAAGGGCGCTGATGTAATATATACTGACGTTTGGGTTTCAATGGGAGAAGAAGACCAGTTTGAAGAGCGAATAAAGCTTTTAAAACCGTACCAAGTAAACATGGATATGATTAAGAAAACAGAAAACGACGAGGTTAAATTCCTACACTGCCTACCCTCATTCCACGATAGAAACACAATAATTGGTGAGGAAATCTTCCAAAAGTACGGATTGAGTGAGATGGAAGTTACAGACGAGGTATTTAGGAGCAAGCACTCAGTTGTATTCGATGAAGCTGAGAATAGGATGCATACTATTAAGGCGGTTATGGTTGCTAGTATTGGGAATCTCTAGTTTTGCTGGTAAAATTAGCACCTAAGCACGTTTGTACGGATATTCGCCTTCCTCATTTAGGTTTAACTAAACTGCGTCAGGTCTCAATCCTATCAAACGTGCTTAGCTATCTAATTTTCCTCAGCAAAACTTGTGTACAATAAAAAATAGAAATAAAGAATTTGCACGGACCTTCGCCACGTACCTCTAAGTACGCTTACTCAGGTCGCGCCCCTAGTAAACGAGCATATCTAAGCAATTTTTGTCAGCGAAACAACTTTACCTACGTAATTTGGGTTTAACTAAACTGCGTCGGGTCTCAGTCCTATCAAATCCTCCTATACATTCAATTTTCGTCAGCGAAACATGTGTACAAGAGATTGAGTGTAAAAATTCTCCCTCCTCACGTAGGTTTAACTAAACTGCGTCAGGTCTCAATCCTATCAAACGTGCTTATCTATCTAATTTTCCTCAGCGAAACTTGTGTACTTGCGTAATTTGGGTTTAGAGTGTTAAATCACTAGGTGTTTAATTTGGGGTTAATGTATAGTATTTGTTTATAAAAGCCATCATTTTTATATGATGGTCAGACTGCCTGTAAACCCCTGATTTCTTTAGGAATACACAAAATCCAGTCTCTTATGTACGCTTTTAGTACACTGCGAGCCTGAATTTTGCTAGTTCC
>PDWJ01001018.1_pt1 | contig 36808 bp, 35 predicted proteins | sample 1430881 | NCBI WGS metagenome assembly PDWJ01 (sample SAMN01162460, study PRJNA174530) | Oral metagenome, whole genome shotgun sequencing project. | biome: Marine environment; feature: Marine mammal; material: Swab sample of the gingival sulcus; isolation source: swab sample of gingival sulcus...
GTTCCGGGGAGAGCCAACACCTGGCCGCTGAACAGCAGCACCATTGCGGAGGCAATAAGCCCTGTTTCAATGCCCAATACCGCCGCCCTGGCGCGACGTTTATCGCTCACCCCGCCCTTGCCCTGTGTCCTTGAGCATTCGGATACAACCGCAAAAGACTGTCGTACCTTTGACCAGATAATTTTGTACACTCTATTCATCTCTTCTCCTACCTTTTAGCTACATTTTTTTACAAACAAATCAAATCCCGACAGAGGCTGACACGTTAGTTCTCTCGGGACTCTTTTAGAGGAGCCTCTCCATGAAGGGCATGATCAACCGCCCTGAATTTTTTGACATTCGATGCACTCCTGGTGCGTCGCGTATCTTAACTTCTCGTATAAAGTAAAAGGGGAAAAAATAGATAATGCAATATTTTTTCTGTAATTTTTTTAAATTTTCGCTGCTTGTTAACTCCTGGCGAGTAATACTGAACCAGTAGATGACGGTGCCAGATGTTTCAACTCCCTATAATTCCTTTTTTATTTTGTTCTTCTTGTGGGGGGTGGATTCTTGGATAGATATCTCGATCAGGACAGTGTCTCTTTTCTAGGCAAGCCTTACCTTGCCGGTGCTTGTGTTCTTTTTTGCTACTGCCTGTTTCGGTGCGCTGCGCACGCCGGAACAGCGAGGGCGCTTCCCGTCAGCCTCGGCAGATTTCGTCTGCCGGCCTGCCGCTACGCCGCTTAACCCCCTGATAACGCCCGGTCATACAAGTGCCACGATTTTTTGAACAGCATGGTCACCTTTATGGAGTTGCCATGCAACCGGGAATTCCTGCGAGGGTCGTCCCCAAGAGTTCCATTGTCAGGTCAACTTGAGTACCAGCTTGCCCATGCAGAGGGTAGGATCTCCTGAATGTACACAAGGAGGGCACACTGAGAGTCTATCATCTACGTTGTAGACCTTATGACGGTTCTTGGTTGGAAAATTTTTGTCATGCATGCTACATAGTAGTTTCAGTACCTTTTATTGCCAAAATCTTCAGGAGGTCCGCACATGACGAAGCAGCAACAGCAGCGACGATGGTATGACCAGGACCCTCTGGTGTCCATGGCCCTTGATACCTTGCAGCGTTCCAATGATGAAGATCAGATACGGCTCGCCATGCATCTCATCAAGATCATCGGTGAACATAACCTGGAGCAAGATGGCCCTGCCACAAGAGCAGGCGCTGAGGATGACACTTGTCTTCGCCCAGGTGAACCCGGGAATTCACGATGGTACGATGTTGACCGTAATTTGAAGACCAGCATAGAGATGCTTCGTTGTTGCCCTGTCGATACCCAGCGTTTGATTGCCAAAGATTTGGCTGTGCAGATCAGGACGACGCTGCAGGAGCGGCAAGACTGAACGACGGGTGTCGGTCTCTTTCTCAGCGGCGCTGTACCAGCAGGGCTGCCCACTCCTCCTGGTACTCCTGCTCAAGCGTAGTGAATCCTTCCTTATCATAGGCGGTCATGATGTTGTCTTCCTGCCTGCCGCGAAGAATGCCAGAGAAGATCATCAGCGTACCAGTGCTGCTCAGACGGGTCAGTTGAGGACGCAGTTCCATAAGGACGTCATGGATAATGTTGGCCATGATTAGGGGGAAGGTTGCCATTATTTTGTCTAACGGGCAGGAGGAGGTGCTGATGAAAGCGTTAAGCCGGTTGGCGTTAATGTTGTCGCGGGCCACGGTCACTGCCTGCAGATCGTTGTCAATGGCAGTTATCCGGGGAACGCCAAAGCGGGCTGCTGCCATTGCCAGAATACCTGTGCCAGTGCCCACATCAAGGGCACTGGCCACCGAGGTCTGTTGCAGGACTTTCTGCAACAGAACAAGGGCCAGGACCGTACTGGCATGCTGTCCTGTACCAAAGGCCTGACCAGGATCCATCTCAATCATTGCGTGTCCCGAAGGAGGGCAGAAAGATTCCCAGCTTGGCGTTATCCAGAGCCTTGGCACGATTTCCAGGGGATGAAAATGGCGTCGCCATGAAGTGGCCCAGTCCTCATCGGCCAGTTCTTCCACTGTCACTGCCGGGGCAGGTAGGGCAAACAGCGTAAAAAGCTGGGCTACCTCGTGTGAGACGTGGGCGTGCAGCTCAGCAGGGTTGTCGGCCAACGCGAAGAAACCGGTAATACGGACGCTTTCCTCGTTAAGTGGGCACAGCTCGACGCCAGAGCCGCTCAGCACCCCCAGGAGGTCACTGGCCGCTTCAACAATCCTCGCTGGTGCCTCAAAACTCATTTTAAGCCAACCGGTTTGCTGCTCTGTCTTTTTGCTGGAACAGTTTTTTTTCATGTCTTTTTGATGGGTAATCTGAAAGGCACCAGGCGGAGCAGTACCCTGGAAGGCTGTTGTGGTGTGGAGAATCCCTGCAGTCCAGCACCAGGCAGGTGCACCCAGGTAACGCTGGAAAACATCTTCACCACTTTTACCTGCGTTACCTTGGCCATGCAAAAGGAGTATACAGCCAGAATCTCATAGAGTGTCGGCTACAGAAAGACCTTGTGAGAGGGCTAAATCAAAAATTTAAACTCGCCTTTGCCCAGCAGGTCATGGAGGTGGAGGATACCCTGCAATTCACCCGAGGGTGTGACCACAGGAAGCACGGTGATCTCCCGTTCCTGCATTAACGACAGGGCGTCAACCGCCATAATATCGGCGCTGATCTTTTCCGGTGCTCGAGTCATGACCGCCTTCACCTTGAGGGAATGCACATCGGTGCTGTCCAGCAGTAACCTGCGGATATCACCGTCAGTAAGAATCCCGACGAGACGATTGTTTTTGTCACAGACCAGTACTGCCCCTAGACTTTTACTGTTCAACTCGTTGAGTGCTGCAGAAAAACTGCACTCTTCTCCTATTTTAGGTACCTCTTTTCCCTTCAGCATCACTTCGGCAACCATGACCTTCAGCCGTTCTCCCAAGCTTCCTCCAGGATGATTTCGCCGAAAATCCTCCGGACAAAATCCTTTTCGCTGCAACAGTGCCACTGCCAGGGCGTCGCCCAGGGCAAGAGTGGCTGTTGTCGACGTTGTCGGCGCCAGGCCGAGTGGACAGGCTTCTCGCGGAATATCAACGTTCAGGGTAACGGTAGCGGCCCGCCCCAGGGTCGATTCTTGCTTGGCAGTTATGGCGATAACCGCAGCAACCCGGTGACTCAGGCTGCCCAGCAGACGATTTAGTTCAAAGGTCTCCCCTGAGTAGCTTAACAGCAGGGCAACATCGGTTGCCGCGACCATACCAAGATCACCGTGTAGGGCTTCCACCGGGTGCAGAAAAAATGACGGTGTCCCAGTGGAATTGAGTGTCGCAGAAATTTTCTGTCCCACCAGGCCAGACTTTCCGATTCCGGCCACCACGACACGGGTCGGACAGGTCATGAGCAGATCCACCGCCCGGGAAAACTCGTCGCCCAGACGGTCCCTGACCGTTTTCAGTCCACTGATTTCTGTGTCGAGGACCTCTTTGGCAAGTTCAATCGTCATAGTCTTCGTAGCGTTGTCTCCACAGGAAGACAATAGCGTAAAAAAGTTGGTATTTCAGGGAAGTAACATCATCTTTTGCTACGAGAATACACCCGCAGGGTTCCGCTGAGCACTCGATGAAGAAATCCCGAAGCATCCTTGATGACATACCGGCCCGAACGATCTATACCGAGCCCCGTCCCCACGGTGCTTCGCTCTCCCTGTCTGTGTACCACCTGTCGACCGCCAAGATAATCGCGAAGATGCCATAAATCAAGGATCATTGCGGGATTGCGGCCAAGGGTTTCAATGCTGTGCTGTACCTCCCAGAGGATCTTGTCGAGGAGGTCCTCCAGACAATGCTCTTTGCCCGTACAGTCTTTAAGGGTGGTAACCGTTTCTGCCAGCGGTGGAGCAAAATCAGCTGAAGAACTGTTGACGTTCAAACCTATACCGATAACCAGGGGTATACTCGTGGCCGCATCTGCTGAAAGGCTTGACTCAACGAGGATGCCTCCCAGCTTTTTCTCAGCAAACATCAGGTCGTTGGGCCACTTCAAGAGGACACGATCCAATCCCTGCCACTCAAGGACACGACCACAGGCGACTCCTGTTGCCAGGGTTACCAGTGAGCGGTGCTCAATGGGTAAATCTACGTCGAGGATGAACGAGGCATACAACCCACCGGTAGGTGAAACAAAGCTCCGCTCATGCTGCCCTCGTCCCGCCAGCTGACGTTCAGCGGTAATGACCGTTCCCCCGTCACCTGTTCCCCTGCGTAGCATATCCAGGGCAACCCGATTGGTGGAATCCAGCTCAGGGTAATGATGCCGTTTACCTGTACTCTCCACAGCGCAAAAAAAAATAGAGACCCCTTGTAGAAGGAATCTCTATAAAAACAGCAAAAAGGTTAAAGAAGCCTGGCTTGGCTTACGCCTCTTCATCCTGAATTCGTTCAGGAATGCCGTACATCGTGGTCGAGCCGGAAGACCAGAACGCCAGTTTTCCCTCACGCACCAATTCATTGGCGACGTTCTTGATCTGTCTTGGTTTTGTCTCAGGATCGCATTTGTAGAAATCCTTTACATACAGTTGCGGTTTCGGAGACTTTGTTGCCTTCTCGATCATGGCAGCTTTCAGTTCTTCCGTGCTCAAAGCCATGGCTTTCTCCCTGGTTGAATATAATCAAAAATCTCCTGGCCCTGCTTTTACGAGCCAGGAGATACAAGCATCAGTCCGTATATTTTTTGGTATGTGAGGTCCACTTGAAGTGGGTACTTGTGTTCCACGTATCATACGCCAGACGATAATCATCAATAGACTTGTCTGTAAAGGGAATATCACACTTCTCGTAAAATTTTTCCCAGCCGATACGTTCAGCCCACTCACCTACACGCTCATACTTCTTCGCATCCTTGGCATAGGCCTCAAGGATTTTGCGAATGCACTCGACAGTTTCCGGCCACCGCGGCGTCGTGTTTGGCAGGAACGGCACGACAAGCTTGGAAAACTTAGGCCTGGATATACGCTGGGAGACCTTTCCTCCTACGAGAATGGCGATACCGTCACCTTCCGGATCAGCCAGGGGCATCGCTGGACACATCGTGTAGCAGTTACCGCAGAACATGCACCGGTCATTATTGACAGAGACGCTCTTGACATCCTCACCGTTCACCTTGACCTTTGCAGGCTTGACTGCCCCCAAAGGACAGGAAGCGATAGCAAGGGGAAGCTCGCAGACACCGGTGATACGCGCATGGTCAATCATGGGCGGCTTGCGGTGAATACCAAGAATAGCGATATCAGAGGCATGAACAGCGCCACACATGTTCAGGCAGCAGGCAAGAGAGATACGAACCTGAGCCGGCAGGGTCATGGAGGTGAAGTACTCGAAGAGATCGTCCATGACGGCCTTTACCGGACCGGAAGCATCGGTTGCCGGTGTATGACAGTGAACCCAGCCCTGCGTGTGAACAATGTTGGTCACACAGGCGCCAGTTCCGCCAATGGGAAATTTGTTGCCGTAGCTGGCAATGGTCTCTTTAAGTGGACCGACCTTTTCCTCGGAGTCTACCATGAACTCAACATTGTTCCGGGTGGTGAAACGGACATACCCGTCGCAATGCTTGTCGGCAATATCACAGATGGTTCGTACGTATTTGCTTGTCACCAGGCGGGGAGAACCGCAACGCACGGTAAAGACCTTGTCACCGGAAGCGGCCACATGAACAAGGACGCCTGGCTCAAGGATTTCGTGGTACAGCCATTTCGCCTTGTTTTTCTTCAGGACCGGAGGCAGAAAATCGCCGTAATACCGCGGTCCCAGGTCGGTAATACGACCTTCCATCGGATTTTTAGGATCGTAACCCATTTTATTGTCTCCTTTATATGTCTATCGATTACAGTCAGAGATACACAATCCGGATCACGCCGCGTGGCGTTTCCTGAACTCAACGATGTCGCGATCCCATCCGCCTTCAACCTCTTCTTCTTTCCAGAAGACATACGGGTTTGATCGAGGCTCTTTGATATGCTGAGGAATGGCCTCGACCTCCATGACCTGCAGGAAGGTGGGTAAGCCTATGCGCTGCATGGTCTCACCGACACGTTCACGGTTTTTACCGACTTCCATCCACCAGTCCCAGACCTGCTCGATAACATCGATAATGTCCTGATATTCGTTTTCGGCATCAACCTTGATAAAGGGGATAACCAGGGTCGATAACTGGGCACCGTCAAGAATCGGGGCCTTGGCGCCAATGCAGATCGATGCGCCACGCTGATTGCCAGGAGCCAGTGCCCGAGGCATAACGTTAATACAGTGCATACAGCGGACACACTCGGCGTCGTCAATCTTCAGCTCATCGCCTTCCATCGACATGCACTGGGTCGGGCAGAGGTCAATAACTTCCTTCTGAATATCAAAAGGTCCCCAGTCGCCACCCTTGTGGGAGCCGCCGTTGGCGGGATAGCCATCGGCTCCTGCCATGTACTGCTTTACAGCTGCCTGGTCGATCTTGATATCGTCTTTCCAGGTACCGATGACAGAGAAGTCAGAACGGGCAATAGCGGCAACGCAGTCGTTGGCACAACCGGAAAATTTGAATTTGAACTTGTAGGGGAAAGCGGGACGATGGATCTCGTCCTGGTAGTGCATGGTCAGGTGGTAACAAAGCTCCTGGGCGTCAAAACAGGACCACTCACAGCGGGAATCACCAAGACAGCAGGCCGGTGTCCGCAGGTTGGAGCCTGACCCACCCAGATCCTGATTCAAGTCATGGGTCAAATCGTAGAACAGCGGCTCGAGATTTTCGGTACGGGTACCGAGAAAAATGAGGTCACCGGTGGAGCCGTGCATATTGGTAACGCCGGAGCCATACTTATCCCAGAGATCCATGAGATCGCGGAGATGCTTGGTCGTGTAGTACATACCGGAGGGTTGTGCGATACGAACGGTATGAAAATGCTCAACCCCTGGAAAACGCTCAGGAACATCCGAGTAACGGCCGACGATACCGCCGCCGTACCCAAACACGCCAACAATACCACCGTGCTTCCAGTGGGTGATGCGATCTTTGTAGGAGAGCTCAAGCTGGCCCAGAATATCCCAGACTTCAGGCTTGCTCTCAGCCAACTCCTTCATGTCGGTGACGAAACTTGGCCATGGACCTTTTTCCAGCTCGTCCAATAGAGGCGTCTCATGCTTTGCCATCAGTAGTCCTCCTCGGTAATGCGGTTTCCCTGCAAACCTTGCTGAATTGACGAATTAAAAAAGCTATATTAGGTTCAAAATGACAGACAACTTTATCTGAATACTCATTCAGTCGCGAGAATATACGGCTGCCCAGGCTTTGTCAACAAAAAATCGTGGAGTAACTTACTCTTGGGGAGCCTAAACCACGAGGGGAGGTCACTGCATCCCGGTTATGCGGAGCAGACCTCTTTCCAGATTTTTCCCAGTATCGGCATCTGGATGTACCATAAGCTCCTGTAGCCTGGTTGCCAGCGTCTTTCCCAGCTGCACCCCCTCCTGGTCAAAGGAGTTAATATTCCAGCAAAATCCCTGAAAGACTATTCGCGCTTCATAGATAGCGAGTAGCTCTCCCATGGTTTGTGGTGTCAGGCGATCGGCCATCAACAATAGACTTGGTCGATTACCCTCGAAACGCTGATTAAGATTGTCGTTCTCCTGTCCCATGGCTAACGCCAGAGACTGTGCCAGCACATTTGCCACAAGTTTTTGCTGGGAGCTGCTGCCCTCCACCTCGATATCCGTTGCGTACTGAGACTTCCGGAACGCAATAAATTCAACGGGAACGACTGCTGTTCCCTGATGCAGTAGCTGATAGAAAGCATGCTGGCCGTTGGTGCCTGGCTCTCCCCAGACTATCGGGCCGGTCTGCCAGGTCACCGGCAGGCCGGATCGGCTGACCGACTTGCCGTTGGATTCCATGTCGCACTGCTGCAGATGTGCGGGAAACCTGCTCAAGGGTTGACTGTACGGAAGAATTGCAGTGGTGGCACATCCAAGAAAATTGTGGTTCCAGATACCAAGCAGGGCCATCAACAAGGGCAGGTTCTTGCGAATATCAGGGGCTTCAGCGGCAACATCTATCTCATGCGCGCCGTGCAATAACGCTTCAAAAGCCTCGAATCCCAAGGCAAAGCCAAGGGTAACTCCGCCGACCATCGAAGTTGCCGAAAAACGACCACCGATGTAGTCATACATATAAAAGGATTCGAGATACCTGGACCGGTCATCCATGGGACTCCCCTCGCCGGTTACAGCCAGGATATGCCGGAGAGGATCAAGTCCCTTCGCTTCAAGGGCCTGACGGACCAGGAGTTCATTGGTGCGTGTCTCCAGGGTGATGCCTGATTTTGATACCACGTTGAACAGGGTGCGTGACAGGTCCAGTTCGGCCAGGACCGCTGCCGCATCATCTGGATCGACATTGGCGATAAACATTGCGCGACGATCAGGCTGACAGTAACGTTTCAGGGCGGTATACAGGGCCCTGGGGCCAAGATCCGAGCCGCCGATTCCCACCTGAACCATGGTGGTGAACCGTTCTCCCCGGGCATTGGTCAGCTCACCCCGGTCAAGCTCATCAAGAAATCGACGGAGCCTGTCCAGCTGCTGCCGAGCCTGTGCCGAAGCCTCCGGGTGTTGCCGCGTGTCAGCAAAGACGTCACGGCAGGCCGTATGCAGTACCTGCCGATTTTCACTCTCCTGACCGATGATCCGGTTCATCACCGCTCCTCTTTTCATGGCAAGGAACTGCGCCACCAGCTCTGCCTGATCAGCGAGATTCTGCAGGGTATCAAGAACCTGGTCCGTGATGCGCTGGGTGCCGTATAACAGCTCAAAGCTGCCATTTTGCAGATGATAGCGCTCGAGCCGATCAACGGTCAGTACGCTGTTATCGCTGAGGTCTACCGGATTTTCAGCCAGTTTTATCAGGGTGTTGTAATCGTCAAGTTCATTAAAGTTACAATATTTCATCGGGTCTCCTGTTGCTGCGCAACAGCAATACGACGCAGCGTCGATACCGCCTCTGCGTAATTGTCTCTTCCGTAAACAGCTGAACCTGCTACAAAAATATTTGCACCAGCAGCAGCAATCCTGCCAACTGTCGCCGGTGCCACGCCTCCATCCACCTCAATATCCGCAGTTGGATTGACCTGGTCAAACCTTGTGCGCAGTTCTGTGATTTTTGCGAGAATCGCCTCAATAAACTGCTGTCCACCAAACCCGGGATTAACACTCATCAACATCACCAGGTCGATCTGTTCCAGAACATACTCCAAGGTGGAAAGCGATGTTGCCGGGTTTAACACAACGCCCGCTCTTTTTCCCAGGGATCTGATACAGCTCAGTGTCCGATGCAGGTGTGGACAGGTCTCGACATGGACGGTGATCCAGTCAGCACCAGCCTCGGCAAACGCCTCAAGGTATCGGTCAGGTTCACTGATCATCAAATGGACATCAAGCGGGAGAGTGGTGATCTGGCGCACCGCCTGTACCACCAGCGGCCCGATAGTAATATTGGGGACAAAGTGACCGTCCATGACATCCACATGGATGATGTCAGCACCAGCCTGGACAACATCTTCGATCTCCTGGCCAAGCCGGGAAAAATCAGCGGAAAGGATGGAAGGGGCTATCAGTACGGGGTGCATGGACCTCTCTCCGGTACAGTTTTGGATTTCAGTGACAGGCAGCCTGCCTATACAGGAGGAAAACGGCCCTCCTCCTGTCAGGACACCAATGCCTAGACCTTGCGAACCAGCTGGTACTGCTGCGAGGGCAACTGGCGTATGTGGCCCTTGAGTTCGAGGTCGAGCAACAGGTCATAGAGAACCGAGGCCTCCAGCCCGGATTGATTGAGTAACAGATCAATCCCTAAGGGATAGACATCGAGCAACTGCAGCAGCTGTTCTGCCTCAGCTGACAACGGCTCTTCCGCTCCTGGCCTGGTCTCCTCGTCTGTTGCTGGGAGTTGCCCGGAAAATCCCAACTCATGCAGGACATCATCAACAGAGTGAGCAAGAAAGGCACCCTGCTGGACAAGACGATGACACCCGGCGCTTCGCAGTGAATCGATCCGCCCTGGAACTGCAAAGACCTCTCGCCCCTGATCAAGTGCCAGCCTTGCGGTGATCAGGGAACCGGATTTGATGGCAGCCTCTACCACTACGACTCCAGCAGATAGACCGCTGATGATCCGGTTACGGACCGGAAAACGGAACCCCTCGGGACGGGAACCCAGGGGATATTCACTGATAAGCGTGCCCTGCTGGTGGATGCGTTCATACAGCTGCCGGTGTGCAGCCGGGTACACCACATCAATACCACAACCTAACACCGCTATGGTTTTGCCGCCAGCGGCCAGGGCTCCGTCATGCGCCTGGGCGTCAATTCCATAGGCAAGGCCGCTGACCACGGTGCAGCCCGCTGACGCCAATCCTCGGGCAAAGCCTTGTGCCATTCGTTGCCCATAGGTAGTGGCTGCCCGTGAACCCACCACTGCCACGCAACGACTCTTCAGGCAGTCGAGGTTACCCTTGGCGTAGAGAAGCACCGGGGGATCGGCGATGGCAGCAAGTGAAGGGGGGTAAAGGGAACAGTCCCGGCTGATCAGGCTTATCGACGAATCCTTGACCGTCTGCAGTTCACGCCCTGCTTTTTCTCTTGCCTCAGTCAGAGCCTTCGTAGACGTGAACAGCCTGGTCACCGCCGGCCCGATCCCAGGCAGCCGGGCAACATCATCACCGGCAGTCAGCACTGCCGGTGCTCCGCCCAGCCCATCAACCAGTCGGTTCATCAGGGCGCACCCTACACCGGGGAGGAAGCACAACGTCAACCAGTCCCTGGCATCGGGGCAGATATACATACACCAAGGTTAATCAATGAGGAAGGTCTGCAGCTCCTTGCTGCGGGCCGGATGGCGAAGCTTCTTGATGGCCTGCGCCTCGATCTGACGAATACGTTCACGGGTGACGGCAAAACACTGACCGACCTCTTCGAGGGTATGGTCACAGCCGAACTCAATGCCGTAGCGCATGCGCAAAACCTTTTCCTCGCGGGGAGTAAGCGACCCCATCACCTTGCAAAGACAGCATTTAAGGCTCTCGGTCATCGAGTATTCCTGAGGATCGGGATGGGCATTGTCTTCAATAAAATCCGAGAGCATGGAATCCTCTTCATCACCCACCGGGGCATCAAGACTGATGGCATCCTTGGCGGTTTTCAGGGCCACATGCACCTTTTCGACATCGGTTTCCAGTTGCTTCGCCATCTCTTCAACTGAAGGCTCGCGGCTTTCCAAGCGCTGGAAGTCCTTGGAAAAACGAAGCAGGCGGTTAATGGTTTCGATCATGTGCACGGGCAAACGGATCGTCCGCCCCTGATCGGCAATTCCCCGGGTGATGGCCTGGCGAATCCACCAGGTCGCATAGGTGGAGAATTTGTAGCCGCGCTTATAGTCATACTTCTCCACAGCCTTCATCAGACCGATATTTCCCTCCTGAATAAGATCAGGAAGTTGCAGTCCCCGGTTAAGAAATTTCTTTGAGACAGAGATAACCAGTCTGAGGTTAGAGCGGACAAGGGCTTCTTTCGCGGTTTTGGCCATCTCTTTACCCGTCTCGATCTGCTGTTGCAGTTCAATAAAGGTTGGCCAGTTTACCCCGATTGTTTCGGCCAGCTCCAGGGTGACGCGTCGCTCGACCTCTTCTGGAGAAGGAGCTTTTTCCGTTCCGTGTTCCCGGCGCAAGGCGAGCAGTTCTCGTTGCTGAGCAACAACACGGACCTTGTTGAATTTCTGGGCCAGTTCCTTGACAGCATCGGCCACTGACAAAATACCCTTGGCACAGAGCCGATACTCCCGGAATTGGTCGGAAATGTCTATGCCAACAGCAAGGATCTCCTGCACCAGCTGGTCTTCTTTTTCCGGGTTCCCCCTGGCCGCTTTCAGCTCCGTAAACAGTTCCCGGCGGCGGCCATCAAGCTCATTGGCTCGCTCGATCTTCTCGATCAGGCTGTCACGAACCTGGAGCAGTGAGCTGCTGTCGTTTCCCGAGCACCCTCGCAGCAGGGTGTTAATTACCAGTCTTCCCCGGAGGAGTCCGTCCATGATATCATTGAGCGCGGTGACCCCCAGGGTGAGCCGCAACACGGCATGCTGTATCTGATTCTCTCCATCCTCAATCAGACGTGCCAGTGCGGTCTCCTCTTCGAAACTGAGCAGCTCCTGGTTGCCCATTTCCCGAAGATAGATGTTCATGGGGTCAGAACTCGTTCCCGCGCCGCGACGATTGGCACGGCGACGATCCTTTCCTCCACGTCGGTCGACCGGGTTGCGCCGGTCTATCGACAGGCGGCGGTCCTCGCCGTTGCGCCCCTGCTGTTCGTACTCGTCGTCCTCAGAGAGGCTTGTCATCTGCTCCTCTGTACTGTCACCTTTGTGTTCTCGCACGTCGTTGCTCCATTGCCTATTGCCCTAAACATCTCGTAAAGACTACATCGAAAATCGGCCTGTTACCAACGAACGACAAAAACGGTCGAAATCATGCTGAAATGCTTTCAAGTAACACCCTAACATACTGATATGCAATCAAAAAAATGTTCTTTCTTTTTTATTTTAAGCTTACGTGAAAATTGTAGCAGAAAGTAAAATGAATCATACTCATATTTTTTTATTTATTCAACAAGTTATGTCAAGAGTTTCTATTTTCTTCGCACATTTTCATTTTTTGCTGAAGTAATTTCATCAACAGTTGTTGATCACCTTGCTGCTGCGCCTCACTGATGCGCATTTGCAGTTCCGCTCCTGTACGACGGCGACGTTTACGCCTGAGCCAATGCAGCAGTTCATCACACATCTGTCGCTCTTCCGCAGAAGATTCAGTATAGGATCCTCCTCCGGTACAAAGAAGAGCGGCAACGTAATTCCGGTCGCCGGCGACCTCCAGCCGGGCAAAAAGTTCTTCCGGGGTAGAGGCCTCCTCTGCTGCCATCTCTTTGAGCAGGCTCACCAGTCTGCGAACAGGTGGTTCATCCACCTCCTTTTCAAGTCCAGCGTCAAGCAGCTCGCCAAGAAACTCCGGATACTGAATGAGAAAATCGCACAACTGCCGCTCCTGACGGGGAAGCTGTTCCATGGAGGTACAGGTTTCCTTCGGTGCTTCAGACTGCAGGCTTCGTACTGAACCGACGGGCCGCGTCATCAGCTGTGCCGGCGATAATCCCAGTTTGTCTCCGAAATGGGCCAGCATTAACGCCCGTTCGTTCTGGCCAGTGGCCGCCTTGAGGATTGGTTGCAGCTCACGGATAATCCTGTTTTTACCGGCAAGGGTAAGACCGTGTTCCCGGGAAAGGGTATCAAAGACAAACTCTGGCAGGGGGCGGGCCTTGTCGACGAGACCAGCAACAGCGCTGGTGCCCTCCTCGCGGACGAGGCTATCCGGATCATGGCCGGTGGGTAGCAGCGCCACCCTGGCCTCCACCTGTTCAGCGAGGAAAAAAGGTATCGAACGCATGGCCGCCTTGAGACCAGCGGCGTCACCGTCAAACAGCAGGACGACCTCATCGGCGTAGCCACGCAGACTTTTAACGTGCTGGCGGGTCAGCGAGGTTCCCAGCGGGGCAACCACGTTATCAATACCGTGAACAGCCAGCAGGAGCAGGTCAAAGTTGCCTTCAACCACCAGGGCCCGTCGCTGGTTACGGATTGCCTGACGATGCTGAAACAGGCCAAAGAGCAGGCGGCTCTTGTCAAAGACCAGGCTCTCAGGAGAGTTCATATACTTTGGTGTACCCTCGCCGAGAATCCTGCCGCCAAAGGCAACGACCCGACCGGTCATGTCAAGAATGGGGAAAAGGACACGGTCACGAAACCGGTCATAATGGCCGCTTTTGTGTTCGCGGCGCACGGCAAGCCCTGCGGCTTCGAGCATCGCTGCACTGAGCCCCTGGGACTCCAGCCGGTCAAGGAGAAAACTCCAGCCGCCCTTTTCCGGACAAGGTGCATAACCGAGACGATAACTGCGTCGCATCTCTACCGGCACTCCTCGCTGAACGAGGTATTCCCTTGCTGGGGTAGCGTTCTCATCGTTTTCCAGATACTCACTGAACACCTGGGCTGCCGCCTCATTCACCTGGTAGAGCTGTTCCCGGCGGCGCATCCGCTGCCGATCCTCTGTCGACATCTTCTGTTCGGGCAGCTCAATGCGGTATCGTTCTGCCAGGTGTTTGAGGGCTTCAGGAAAACTCACACGCTGATACTTCATGACAAAGGAAAAGACATCACCCGACTCTCCACAGCCAAAGCAGTGAAAAAACTGCCCCTGGGAATTGACCGAGAAACTGGGCGTCTTCTCCGCATGAAACGGGCAGCGTCCAGTATAGTTCCGTCCGCGTCGCGTCAGTTCAACGCATTCACCGATTACCTCAACGATGTCGGCAGCCTCACGCACCCTGTTTTTCACCTCTTCCCGGCGAACGTCAGCACTCATGCGGACCTCATATCAAATTCATGGGACTTTTTTCAGGTTTCGGGTAAGCTCAGCTGTCTTCTCAGGGCAATGCTGTCCTGCAAAAAAAACAGGTGAAGACCCCTGTTGGCATTCAAGCAGAGAGGGGCAGTGCGCCATCTCTGCTGACGCGTTAAAAAAGCAGCCCATCTGGGCTGAAACGAAAGGAGCAGAGCTGTTACCTGCTCTTTGTCTCGACACTTTACTGAAAGACATGCCACTTAGCCACGATTTTATCACACGGATCAAGCCTGAATCTTGCTGCCCTCAGGGCAGAAAACCCTGCAAAATAACAGACAAAAGCAGGGTGGTTACCTCTGCAGATTTTCCCGGGGTGCAACAACAATCCCGGTCGTTGCCGCAGTCTCTTTACCCGACTGAACACCCGCAACTAGAGGCCGTTTCCCTTTACTCTCAAGTCGATAGCTCCACTGCTCTCCCATGAACGAAGCAGCCTCCCTGTCGTCGATGCCCCTAGCCTGTGCCTCGATCATCATCGGCCTTGCCATGCTGGTTGGTGGTGGTGAATCTCTTGTTTATGGGGCCAGTAGGCTTGCCCGGCGATTTGGGATGTCACCACTGGTTATCGGTCTTACCGTCGTTGCATTCGGCACCTCAGTGCCGGAGCTGTTCGTCAGTGTTAACGCGTCAATTTCGGGCTATCCGGACATTATGGTCGGTAATGTCATTGGCAGCAACATCGCCAATGTTGGCCTGATTCTTGGCTGCTGTGCCTTACTGGCTCCATTAAGCATGGCGCTCAGGGCCATCTGGCTGGAGTTGCTGCTGGTGACCGCCGGGTCGGTTTCACTGATGGTTTTTAGCCTGGTGGGGTACTTTCCCAGGATTCTCGGTGGATTTTTTATGGTTATCCTCATGGGATATACGCTCTTTATCTATCGAAATAGCAGCAATGGCAGCACGAAGGTAAAGGTGGTAACTGGCCGTCTTCCGATTATGCTGATGTTTATCCTGGCAGGGCTCCTGTTGCTGGCAGCAGGCTCAACCCTTTTTATCCAGGGCGCTGTGGACGTGGCCCGCTATTTCCATGTATCCGAGCTGGTTATCGGCCTGACCCTTGCTGCAGTGGGAACGTCACTGCCTGAGCTGGCCTCGTCACTGGCAGCACTCCGCCAGAGGGAAAAAAGCATGATCATCGGCAATGTTGTCGGCTCTAACATGTTCAACCTTTTCATGGTCCTTGGGTTGACCGGTCTACTTCTTCCCTTTGATCTGTCCACGGAGCTCCTGCGCCGCGATTTGCCAATCATGACCGCTTTTACCCTGGTGCTCGTTCCGTTCCTTGCCGGCGACGGCCGTACCCGCCGCTGGCAGGGCGCCCTGCTTCTGCTGGGATATGGGCTTTATTGTGTGACTCTGGTGTAGCCGGGAAAAAGCAGAGGGGTATCCCGGAGTCTTCGTCAAAGGCAGAAAAACGGCAAATGCTGTAGACCATTTTTCAATGGTATGGACTTGCCCTGCAGGGGATATTTTTTCAAAGAAATTCTCATGAAAAAAGGGGGCTAGGCAGGCCAGTCGCGCGGTGGTGGCGCCATCAGCCGAAGTGTCTCGCTGGTGGTCGGGTGGTTGATGGTCAACTCCGAGCTGTGCAGGGCAATGGCCCCGTTGCCAGGCGGCAGTGGCAGTCGTGCCCCATAGCGGTGATCGCCGAGGACAGGGTAGCCTCGGCTGGCAAACTGCAGGCGGATCTGGTGATGTCGCCCGGTTTCCAGGAGCACCTCAACGCGGCTGTGGTCACGATGTTGGTCCAGTCGGCGAAAGGTAAGCTGTGCCGGTCTGCCATCCGGGTCGATAACGGCGAGGCTGCCACGACGGGCCAGGAGGTCGCGCCATTTTCCCTGCGCCGGTGGCCTTCCCTCCACCAGGGCCGTGTATTTTTTGACGGGACTGCGGTCCCGGAACTGTTGGCAGAGTCTGGCCGCGGCCTTGGAGGTTCGCGCCAGCACGATTACCCCGGAGACGGGTCGGTCGAGGCGGTGCACCAGGCCGAGGAAGACCTTGCCTGGCTTGTGGTATTTTACCTTGAGATAGCTCTTGGCAAGGCTTAGCAGGTCAGGCCTGCCGGTGGTATCCCCCTGAACCAACAGGCCGGCAGGCTTACAGACCACGAGCAGGTGATTGTCCTCGTGCAGTACCAGGCTGGCAAAGGTGTCTGGCATGGGCCGCTACCAGGTTTCCCAGTGGATCAGCTCTGGCCGGTAGCGGTCTGCAACCTTGGCTTCTCCGGCCATCTGGCCGATCGGTACCAGGGCAAAAGGCTGGACATGCTCGGGCAGGTTGAACAGCCGTTGAAAGGCTGCCATGCGTTCCCTCTCCGGATAGATGCCGCACCACACCGCCCCCAGCCCCAGTGCTCGTGCTGCCAGCAGCAGGTTCTCGGTGGCGGCGCTGCAGTCCTGCGGCCAGAACTGCGGCCATTTTGCCCCTTGTGGATCTGCGCAGACCACGATGGCTGTGCCCACCTGGTGAACCATTTTGGCGTAGCTGTGAAGAGCCGGGATCTGGTCAAGCCGCTTTTGCTCATGCACCACGAGAAACCGCCAGGGTTGCTGATTCCCTGCGGATGGCGCTGCCATGGCAGCCCGCAGCAGTTTTTCAAGATGTTCGTCGGTGACGGGTTCCCGTCCTTCGGCATATTTTCGAATACTTCTTCTGGTGTGGACGACGTCGAAAAAGTCCATGGCTGCTCCCTGGATGCAAAGATTTTCCCCTGTATGCGGGGCGTGACAGTCCTGCTTTTCTTCACGGAAAATAATCACTGCCGCCGTTGCTGTCATCTCGTATCCGGCATGGAAGCTTTCCAGTTGACACCCTTGCCTCCGCAACTATACTGGACAAATCGATAAATATTTCCCGTGCGAGGCAGAGATTATGTGGAAGGCAATTCAGGCAGCACCGGCTGATGCCATCTTTGGGCTGGCCGAGGCGTACAAAAAGGACAGTAATCCCGACAAGGTGAACCTGAGCGTTGGGGTTTACAGGGATGACAATAATCAGACACCTGTTCTTGGCGCAGTGAAAAAGGCTGAAGAACGCCTTTTGACAACAGAGACCACCAAGAGCTATCTGCCCATTTCCGGGACCTCTGGGTACAGCGCCTGCGTGCAGCGCCTGCTCTTTGGTGATGGCCATGCGGTCATCAAGGAAAAACGTGCGGCCACTGCCCACACCCCGGGCGGAACTGGAGCCCTGCGCGTCGGCGCCAATCTGCTCAAGAACTTTGTCCCTGATGCTGCTGTCTGGCTCAGTCAGCCAACCTGGGCAAACCACCGCGGTGTGTTCAATGCAGCAGGTTTCACCCTCAAGGAATACGCCTACTACAGCCCCGCCACCATGGGGCTGGATGTCGAGACCCTGATGGAGACACTCAAAGGCGTTGCCGCCGGGGATATCGTCCTTCTCCATGCCTGCTGCCATAACCCCACCGGTGTTGACGTGGACCGTGAACAGTGGGACGAGGTCGCAAAGATCGCCGCGGAGCAGGGATGGATACCCTTTCTTGACTTTGCCTACCAGGGCTTTGGCCAGGGCGTTGAGGAGGATCGGCAGGCAGTGCTTGCCTTTGCCGATGCCGGGATCGATTTTTTCGTGGCCAGCAGTTTTTCGAAAAATTTTGGCCTGTATAACGAGCGAGTCGGGGCCCTTACCGTGGTCACTGCCAGTGCCGAAGAGACCGTTGTGGCCTTGAGCCATCTCAAGGGTGTTGTCCGGGTGCTGTACTCCAATCCTCCTGCCCATGGCGGCCTGGTGGTGACCACCATCCTCGAGGATCCCGGCCTCACCGCTGACTGGCGGCAGGAGCTGCAGACCATGCGCGACCGCATTGTCACCATGCGTGCCGCCCTGGTGAAGGGACTTGCTGCCCGTGGTATTGAGCAGGATTTCTCCTACATCACCTCGCAGCGGGGCATGTTCTCTTTCAGTGGCCTTGATGACGGCACGGTCCAGTGGCTGCGGGAGAACAGGTCAGTGTATGTGGTTGGCGGTGGTCGTATCAATGTGGCCGGGCTCACCCGGACCAATATTGACTATGTCTGCGATGCCGTGGCAGCAGCCCTCCAACGCTGAGGCCTACCTACTCTTTTCGGGTTCCCCCCGGGAAGAGTAGATGCCATTGCCGGCTGCTTCAGCGGGTTCGTATCGCTGCGGGCATCGCCCGATAAATCTCTCTGGCAATTACCGCTGTCAGCCCTACCTTGACGAGATCTCCAGGGATATAGACCAGCATGATCCCGGCACTGGTGAGCAGTTCCTTGCCCGTGACCAGCATGAAGCCGGTGATACCGAACAGGTATTCGACGATGATACCGCCGCTGAGGGCCGCTATCAGCATGGCCGGGATAAAGGGTAACCGCCGCAGTTGCCAGGCTGTCCAGCCCGTTGCCATTGCCGCAAAGGGAAAGCCCAGGGCAAACCCGGCAGTGGGTCCGGCAAAGACACCCAGGCCGCCACGACCGCCGGCAAGCAGGGGGGCGCCCAGTGCCACTGCCAGGAGAAACAGGGTCATGGAAGAGAAGCCCCGTAGCGGCCCGAGCATCACCCCGGCAAGCATGACACCCAGGGTCTGGGCAGTGATAGGTACCCCTGAAAGGAAGGGGATAGGGGGAATCAGGCCCAGGGCTGCGGTTACTGCTGCGTACAGGGCGATTTCCACCAGTGTCTTTTCCGGTCTGTTCTGCATGATATTCTCTATCTGTTGAGTGTATGGGGAGGGATTTTTTTCGTTGTGGTTTGGGTGCTGGTTATTCCGCCCCGTGCGGTTACAGCCTCAGCAACATGATCGGCCATCCTGATGGCATTGAGCAGCATCGGGGCCACGAGCCGCCAGCGTTGCCGCCTGCCGCCGCGTGCCCGCCAGCCTTCGGTGAGCTGCCGGTTCAGGGCGAGAAGAACAGGGACGAACCGGACCAGCAGGGCCACGGCAAAGCTGATTCGCCGGGGGGCGAGGCCAAGGGGCCTGAGCGGTGCAAACAGTGGTTCCAGCGTCATCATCATCTCGTCCATCCTGGTGGTCATGGATACCACATTGGCGAGGAGCACCAGGCTGATCATACGTAGCACCAGGACGCCCCCGGAACGCCAGCCGTCTGTCATGCCCTGCAGAAGGAAGAGCAGGGCCAGCACCACCAGCAGGGGCCGGAGGATTCGTAACCCGGCCAGAGCTTCTGCCCCCAGGGAGAGGTAGATCATCAGTACCGCGGCCAGCACTGCCAGGTGGATATGGAGGGTCTCCACCGGAAAGAGGCCGATACTTGCCAGTGCCAGTACAGCCAGCTTGCCGCCGGCAGGAACCCGGTGCAGCCAGCGTTGTCCGGAGAGGTAGAGGGTCAGCACTCTGCTGCTCCCAGGTGGTGCTCACGGTAGGCAGCAAGCACCTCACTGCCGCCGTCCCTGCGAACCCTGCCGTTTTCCAGCCATATAATCCGGGTGAAGCCGGCCAGGGTCTCCAGATCATGACTGATCATCACCACCTGCTGGGGCAGAGTGGCGATCAGCGCCAGGAGGGCTTGACGGGTGGGGCGATCCAGGGCAGAGAAGGGCTCGTCCAGCACCAGTAGTTCCGGCTCCATCAGCAGTACCGCCAGGATGCAGACCAGCTGTTTCTGGCCGTCAGAGAGACTGTGCACCGGGCGCTTGGCCCAGTGCTGTCTGTCATATCGTGCCAGGATGGCCAGGGCTGCCTGTTCAGCTTCCTTGCCGGAGCGGCCAAGATTGCGCAGGCCAAAGCCAAGCTCCTCAATCACTGTGGGAAAGATGAGCTGATGATCGGGATTCTGGAAGATGAAGCCGACACGGTTTGCCATGGCCTCGGCACCGACCGCCGGGTCGACGCCGTTTACCTGAATCCTGCCGCTGGTCGGATGGAGCAGACCGTTGAACAGCCGCACCAGCGAGCTCTTGCCCGAGCCGTTGTCTCCCACCAGGCCGATGCGTTGTTCGGTGAGCTCGAGGCTGATGCCGTGGAGTACCGGTATGCCTTCCCGGGCAAGATGGATGTTCTCCAGGCATACCCCGGTCTTTATGGGCGCTAGCCCTGTACCAGTGTTCATACAGATGTCCTGATTGTCAGCCAAGAAATAGCAGGGATAGAAGCGTGGACCGGCGGCACTCTACTCCATCGGTAGGGTTGTACGCAACCCTTGCAAGTGTTGAGATGAGGTGCAGGGGCTATTTCCGCAGCTTGAATGTCCCCAGTATCAGGAGATAAAGGGTACCAGCAAGGAGGATGATGGTCGGGCCGGACGGTAGGTCCAGGGTATAGCTCACGGCCAGACCGCTGCTGATGAACAGCATGCACAGCAGCGTTGCCAGACAGATCATCTGCAGGAGGGAGCGGACAAAGCAGCCGGCAATGGCGGCGGGCAGAGTGAGCAGGGCAATCACCATGACAATTCCCACCACCCGGATCAGCAGGATGATGGTCAGCGCTGTCAGGCAGAGAAGGAGCAGGTAGTACCAGTGGGTTTTCAGGCCGCGCAGCCGGGCAAACTCCTCATCAAAACAGATGGCGAGGAAGCGGTGGTAGCACAGGGTAACCACGCCGACAATCAGGAGGTCCAGGATAAGGACCAGGAGGATGTCCGTTTCGCTCAGCAGCAGGATATTGCCAAAGAGATAACTCATGGGATCCAGGTATCCGGGGGTCCTGGCGATGAACAGGAGGCCGGCTGCCATCCCCACAGCCCAGAGGGCGCCGATGACACTGTCTTCGCGCTCGCCGGCGTAGAGGGATACCAGGGCAAGCAGGACCGCCGAGAGCAGACTGACCAGCATCGCCCCCAGGAGCGGGGTGAACCAGCTGATCCCCATGGCTTCCTGGAGGTAGAGCCCGGCACCGATACCACCCAGGGCACAGTGGGCAATGGCACCGGCAATATAGCTGATCCGTCGGACCACCACATAAGAGCCGATGGTGCCGAAGGCCACCGAGGCGAGGAGGCCGGTGATCAGGGCGTACCGGAAAAAGGGGACCGCCGGGTCCATGAGCACCTGCAGCAGTTCAGCCATGACTGTGTCCCTCGGCACTGCAATGGTGATCGTGGCGGATCATCTTGATATCACCGCCGTACATGTCACGGATCAACTCGCCGGTGAGCTCGCTGGTGGGGTGGATGAGTACCTGGCGATTGACGCAGACGATGCGCTCAAAAAATTCAACGGCAAAGGCCACCTCGTGGGTCACCATCAGGATGGTCATCCGCTCGTTGAGCCGACCGAGCACCTTAAAGAGGTGCTTTTCGCTCTTCTGGTCGATGTTGGCGGTGGGTTCATCGAGAATAAGGATATCCCCCTCAGTGGCCAGAGCCCTGGCAATGAGAACCCGCTGCTGCTGGCCTCCGGAGATATCGGCAAACTGGTTTGCCGCCAATGGGACGATGTCCATTTCGGCCATGGCTGCCATGGCCTTTTCCCGATCTGCTGCGCTGAAGCGGCTTTTCGGAGAACATCCCAGCCGTCCCATGAGGACAACATCAAGTACCGAAACCGGGAACAGGCTGTCGTAGCGGGCAACCTGGGGTACATAGCCGATGCGTAGGCGGGCGTCAGCCGGTGACTGGCCGTGGACCCTGATCGTGCCAGTGTCTGGCTGGAGCAGGCCCAGGATCAGTTTGACCAGGGTGGTCTTGCCGCCGCCGTTTGGCCCGACGATGCAGATCGAGTCATTGGCCTCGATGCACAGGTTGACATCTTTGAGGACCTGTAGCTCTCCATAGCTGAAGTCGAGATTATTGAGGGCAATGGCCGTCTCAGCCACGGCAAGCCCCCCGCACATTGGCAACCGTCAATCCCTGCCGGATCTGGCTGCGGTGTTCAGTGGACATCGGCAGCTGCTGTGGTGGACATGCACACCAGGTGCAGGGACTTGCACTGATGACAGGTTTCCAGTTGGTGGTCGGCAAGAAATTCCTGCCAATGGGAACGTTGCCCTGGCGTCAACACGCCCGCTCCTTTACACAGGGGGCAGGCGTGTTCCAGTGCCTTGAGGACTGCCTCCCGAATGAACTCGGAGCGGTTGGGGATGTCCTGCAGTTGCCGCATGAGTGCCTGATCCGCCTTAAAGGTGATCACGTGTTCTTTCTGCTTTTTCATGGTACGCCCCTGGTATGCTGAGTGGCGGCACATGGTGCCTGGGAAAATTATCTCAACGGTATTACCATTTATTACCAGGATGCGCCAGTGCTAATCGCACCGATGCAGGTAGAGCTCAGGCTGCCTCAGCAAAGGTCGGCCGTTCACCCACGGACAGCCGACTTGACCAGAACCAGAGCTGCAGCTGGCGCGGATTGACAAAACCGAGAAAGCGGGTGACTGCTGCGGCAAAACAGAGCTGCTCCCTGCTGAACTCGGCAACCGGGGTTGAGCTGGGCAGGTAAGCATCTACCCCGCCCTGATCGCGGACCAGCAGCATCCCCTCATTGCTGACCATCTGCGAATCACCAAGAAAACGTACCGAGTTGAGCCGCAGCTTTTTTGCGGTGAAGCTGAAATCGAACATGGCCCGGCTGACAATGATTCTGTAACGCATGGTCTCCTCCCTTGCTGGTTGACTTTGTCTTGACTGTACCGGACCGGGTTTGTCATATAGTGCGTACCCTCAAAAAAAAATGCTTTTTTCTTTTTCGGTGCCGGTCCCCTCCGGGGCCGTGAACCCGGGAGTCTCCCATGAGCCTGTTGGAGCGCATCTACTATTTTCATCAGCAACTCGCTGCCAACCGCTACCCTAACGCCAGTGTTCTTGTCGGAGAATTTGAGATATCACCTGCAACGGCGCATCGTGATATCGCCTACCTGCGTGACAGGCTGCTGGCACCGCTGGCCTTTGATCAGCAGCGCAACGGCTATTATTACGAAGAGGAAGGTTTCCGCCTGCCCTTTGAAAGGAGTCCCAGGCTGGTGCTACTCCTCGGCGTCCTCGAGGCCATGGCCAGGGAGACCGGACTTGAGACTCTGCCAGAGCTTAAGGAGCTGCAGGAGAAGCTGGGGCGCCTCGTTGCTCCGAGAGGGCGTGCTGTTGGCGAGTTGATTCACTGTGAGTGGCCCGAAGCCGAACCGGTGGAGCCGGAGGTGCTGCGGCTCGTGCTCCAGGGGCTTGTCCTTGGGCAGCGCTTGAGTATCGGCTATGCCGGGGGCAAGGAGGAAGGCCGCCGCCAGGTGGATCCGTTACGACTTCTTAACTATCAGGGCCGCTGGTACCTGCTGGCCTGGTGTCGACTGCGCCGTGACCGGCGACTTTTCCATCTGGCCAGGATGTCCATCGTTGAGCTTTCCCTGGAAAAAGTCGCCGCTGCCAACAGGGACCAGGACGAGGCCTACCTTGCCTCAGCCTTTGGCATCTTCAAGGGGGAGAATGTCGAACCGGTGGAGATTGTCTTTACTGGCTGGGCAGCCCGGTTCATGCGTCTGCAGCGCTGGCATCCGCAGCAGGAACTGCGTCAACAAAACGACGGTCTCCGGCTCCGCTTGCCTGTGGCTGATCAGCGGGAAATTTTAACGAAAATCCTCCAGTTCGGCAGCCATGCCAGAGTGCTTGCCCCTGAGAGCCTGCGGCAAGCGGTGATCGCTGAAGTGGAGGGGATGAGGGCGTTGTACGCGAACTGATGGCGCTGCCTGCCCCGCCTTGTCTGCACCGTGTTTTTTTGCTACTGTTGGCGCCGTAAACACAACAGCTGGCCCATACCCTCATCCTGGGAAGAGAGAAGATGAATCGAGAAACGCTCACTGCCGTGATACTTGCCGCTGGTAAGGGGACGCGTATGCGCTCCTCCAAGGCCAAGGTCCTCCACGAGATCCTTGGTCGGCCCATGGTTCTCTGGGTACTTGATGCGGTCGCCGAGGCCGGTATTGATCGTTCAGTCGTCATTGTCGGCCACCAGCGCGATAAGGTGCGTGCCGTGCTCGGTGACCATGTCCTGACAGTTGTCCAGGAAGAGCAGCTGGGGACCGGCGATGCTGTCCTCTGTTCTAGAGAGGCCTGCGCCGGCAGCGATGAGATCCTGATTCTCTGTGGAGATACCCCGCTTGTCCGCGCCCAGACCCTGGAGGCGATGATCGGCGCGCACCGGGCCTCAGCAGCGGCGGTGACCCTGATGACCACCACCGTTGACAATCCGTTTGGTTATGGGCGTATTCTTCATGGCCGTCATGGTGAGGTGCAACGCATTGTCGAGGAGAAGGATGCCAGCCCAGAGGAACAGGCCCTCTGCACAGTAAATGCCGGGATCTACCTTGTGGAGCGGCGGATGCTGTTTGATGTGCTCGGCAAGGTGGGCACCGATAATGCTCAGGGTGAGGTTTATCTTACTGATATTGTTGCTATTGCTAGTCAAAAAGGGCTGAGTGTACAGGCCTTTGCGCACCAGTGTCCAATGGACGTGCTTGGCGTCAACTCCCGGGTGGAGCTTGCCCAGGCCCAGCAGGAGTTGCAGCGCCGCTGTAACGAGAGACTCATGCTTGCCGGGGTCACCATGGAGAACCCTGGGACCACCCTGGTGGAGGCGGACTGCGGTGTCGGCGGTGATACAGTCCTCGAGGCGGGCTGTCGGCTTGTTGGCGGCACCAGCACAGGTGTTGCCTGTCGGATCGGTGCAGGCGCGGTGCTTGATAACTGCCAGCTCGGTGACCGGGTGACCATCGGTGCAGGTGCGGTGCTGCACCGGTGCCGAATCGACACGGATGGTCGGGTGTTACCGCTGACCTACCAGAGAGGCTGATCTGCTCTTCTCTCTTTGCTGCTCCTGCATTTGGGATCGTCTTTTTGTGGCTGAACCGTGATGGTTAGCCTGTTTTCTCATGGTATAACCAGGTGTTGCCTGTTGTCGCTCAAGGGTGTTGCAATGACAGCCGCTAGCAAGCCGGCCCCGGAGCACGATAGAGATTTCTTTTCAATGGATAATGGCAGCGAACCTGATGACCGGGGGAAACCTCCCGGGTTTTTGGTACCTCATGGGTACAGCGTGGTTGCGCAAACGGGCACCGGGTGTGGAATTCACATCCCTGGGGCCGCTGCAGCAGGCTGGGGACATCGCCTGAAAGTTCAACCCGGTCAATGTCTGCGTCCGGGTCAGGGATGGGGTTAGCGGATAACAGGGCATAGGTATAGGGGTGACGGGGATCTCGGAAGATATCCTCGGTGGCACCCAACTCGACGAATCGCCCCAGGTACATAATGGCGAGTCGATCACTGATATGGCGGATAACCGCGAGGTTATGGGTGATGGCGAGAATACTGATCCCGGTTTCCCGCTGGGTCCGTGCCAGAAGGTTGAGAATATCACCCTGGATCGAGACATCCAGACCAGCCGTTGGTTCATCGGCGATGATCAGCCGGGGGGAGAGGGCTAAGGCGCGGGCCAGACCGATCCGGCGGGCCTGGCCGCCGCTGAGTTGATGCGGATAGCGGTCGCCAAACTCCACAGGGAGTCCAACCATGGACAAGAGCTCGGCAATCCGTTCGCTGGGCAAAGGGACCCCATGGATCCGAAACGGCTGGGCAAGAATTGAGCGAATCTTCAATCGTGGACTGAAACAGCCGACAGGATCCTGAAACATCATGGCCATCTGTCGTCGAATCGGCTTATAGGCCCGTTCGCTGAGGCCACCGATGGCTATGTTATCGAAGGTGATCTGTCCTGAATGGAGGCGCTGCAGGCCGATAATGGTTCGGCCAAGCGTTGTCTTTCCTGAACCTGATTCTCCAACCAGACCAAAGGTCTCCCCGGGACGAAGGGTAAAGTCAACCCCTGAAACAGCCTCTATACAACCAGGTGTGCCGGGACGCATGAGCCGTTTCAGCAATCCAGCAACGGAAAAACGGACGTGTAACGCCTCTACCCGCAATAATTCGTTCATTTTTCCCCCCTTGCCTGCAGCCGGTGACAGCAGGCCCGGTGGCCCTGGTCCAGAGTGACCCATGGCGGGGCTTTCTCTTCACAGACCGGCATAACCTCCGGACATCGGCTCTTGAAGATACAGCCCGGGGGAAGATGGATCAGATCGGGAATTTCTCCGGCAATGGTGGGAAGATGCTGTGATTTTTCCTTGATATTGGCAGGATCACAGGCGAGGAGCAACTGCGTGTAGGGATGTCCAGGGCGGTGAAAGATATCACGCACGTCGCCTTTTTCCACCACTTCGCCGGCGTACATAACCACCACCTGGTCACAGAGCTCGGCGATCATTCCCAAATGATGGCTGACACAGACGATGGCGCAGTCCATGGAGCGTTGCAGGTCTTTGAGCAGATGAACGATCTGTGCCTCCAGGGTGACATCCAGGGCGGTTGTCGGTTCATCGGCCAGGATCAGCGATGGCCGTGACAACAGCGCCATGGCAATACAGATGCGCTGGAGCATGCCGCCCGAGAATTCATGAGGAAACTGGTCAAGGCGTGAAACCGGGTCGGGAATACCCACCAAGTCGAGGAGTTCTACGGCTTTTTGTCGTTTTGCCGTAGAACTGTTTTTGTCCCGATGTTGAATATCGGTCATCTGGGTACCAATGGAAAGTACCGGGTTGAGGGCCGTCATCGGGTCCTGAAAGATCATGGTGATGCGGTTTCCGCGCAGGGCCCGCATCTCGTCCACCGGCAGGGTCAGCAGGTTTTCACCCTCAAAAAAAATGCCATCTCCTCTGACCTGGGCATTGTCGGCGATTAACCGGATAATAACTGAGGAGAGCGTCGATTTCCCGCAGCCGGACTCTCCTACCAGCCCGACAATTTTTCCTTTGGGTACGGAAAAAGAGACATGCCGCAGGGCCTTGAGTCGCCCCGCCATGGTGGCGTAATCAACACTGATGTCGCGAATGTCAAGAATCGGCTGCGGCATGAGACTACCGTTCCTTATTGAGTTTTGGATCGAAGATATCCCGCAGTGATTCGCCAAGAAATGTAAAGCCCAAGGTGGTGATAATCAGCGGTAGACCGCCAGCAATGACCAGCCACGGTGTATTGCGGATAAAGCTGTAGCCATCGTAGAGGATACTGCCCCAGCTTGGTGTCGGCGGTTTGACACCCAGGCCAAGGAAACTGAGGCCAGCCTCAATGGTGACGACAACCGGGATGTCCATACTGGCGATGATCAACAGCGGGCCGATGACATTGGGAAGCATATGCACCACGAGAATTCGCGCCATCCCTGCACCCTGGGCGCGTTCGGCCAGGATGAATTCATTTTGGCGCAAGGCCTGGGTCTGGGTGCGGACCACCCGCCCGTAGGCGGGGACAGAGGTGGCGATAATAACCGCGATAACGGTGTTGAGACTTGGCCCCATGAGGGTGACCATGGCCAGGGCGAACATGATTGTTGGAAAGGAGCGTACAGCATCAAAGACAAGAATCAACAGGTTGTCCAGCCAGCGAGGACCATAACCGGCGATCAATCCCAGGCTCATACCGGCGGTTAACGAGACCGAGATGGACACCAGCGCGACCCACAGGGCGATACGTCCTCCCATGATGACCCGACTGAAAACATCCCTGCCCAGATGGTCGGTTCCGAGCAGATGGTTTATGGACGGATCAGCCAGCCGGTTGCGGACGTCGAGTGCGGTTGGATCATAAGGTATAATCAGGTTTGCAAAGAGTGCGCTTAAAAGAATGACGATGACCAGCACAAGTCCGGTCATCCCCAATAGATCGCGGCGGATATTGAGCCAAAAGCGCTGAAAGGTGTTTGAGTTTGTCAGGGACATGAGGATGGGCAGCTAAAGATTTTTTCGAATACGGGGATCCAGGGCCGCTGCGATGATATCCGAGATGGTGGTGGCGGCCACGAAAAAGACGGTTGACACCAGTACCGATCCCATGACCACAGGATAGTTACGTGACACCACCGCATCGTAGATCAGCTTACCTATACCTGGGCGGGCAAAGACAATTTCTGCAAAAACAGCGTTGGAGAGCATGCGGCCAATCCCCACCCCGAGAATGGTCACAGTAGGTAAGATCGCTAAACGCAGGGCATATCGATAGGTGATAACCCTGTCCGGAAGTCCGAAGGCCTTGGCTGTACGGATGTGGTGCTCACCCATAACTTCGAGCATCGATGCCCGTACCATCCGGGCGATATAGCCGACCCACCCCAACCCTACCGCAAAGGCTGGCAGGATGAGGTGTTTGAACTGGTCCCACCTGTCACCGGGCTCTCCAACACCAATGGCCGGCAGCCACTGCAGGGTAACCGCAAAGAACAACAGCGCATAGAGGGCGACGACAAAGGAGGGTACCGCAATGGTCCCTACACTGATGATACCGGTAAATTTATCGAGAAAGCTGTTACGGCGAATCGCTGAGAAGCATCCCATGGGGATCCCCAGGAGGATCGCCCAGAAGATTCCTGCAAACACCAGGATCATTGTCTGGGGCAACTGATCGAAGACTATACGGGAAACAGGCCGGTTGGAAAAGACATCCACCCCCATGTCACCCTTGGCCAGGTTGCTGAAAAATGCCCACAGCTGGATGACCACCGGTTGATCCAGCCCCATGCGCCGATGTAAATCCGCTTTCATCTCGGGGGTGGCGCGGGGCCCCAGAATTACGTTGGCTGGATCTCCAGGGACTGCGTGGATCATGCCGTACAACAGGGTCATGGCCACCATAACAATGATAATGGCCAGACCAATCCGTTTAAGAAAGTAAAGCAGCATATAACGTTCTGTTGGATAAAAGGCGAGGTCTCCGCCTGTCAGGGCGGAGACCTTGAACGAGATCAGGCCGCTTCGAAATAGCGCCACATGGGAACGCCATCGGGGCGCAAAGCCGGCTTGATTGTCTTGCGGGTCGCCACGGGCACAACTTCGTGGGTCAGGAAGAGATATGCACCACTCTCTTCCATGATATCCTGCATCTTGCGGTACAGTGGATCACGTTTTTTCGCGTCTGTTTCCAGGGCAGCCTGTTGATGGAGCTTGTTGTACTCGGGATCGTTGAACCGTTCCCAGTTCCAGATGCCGATCTGTTCCTTGGTAAACCACTGTGTGGCGTAATACGGATCAGGAGCACTGGAAAAACGGTTGAGGATGAGCTGCATCTTCTGCCAGTCGTTACCCTTGGATTCATCACCCAAAGACCAGAACGTTCCCGAATCGTGGACATTAACCGTCAGGTTGATGCCGACCTGCGACAGAAAGGCCTGAATAACCTGGGCGATGGTCACCCAGGTGGTTTTGTTCAAGACATCAATGGTGAGGTCCAGGCCGTTGCCGTAACCGGCTTCTTTGAGCAACGCTTTGGCCTGGGCCAGATCCGGCTGGGTAATCAGGTTGTTGGGGCGATGACCGACCAGCCCGGGGGGGATGATGCCGGTGGCTCGTTCAGCGGCGCCAAAGTAGGCAGCTTCGAGTACGGATTCAACGTCGACAGCGTACTGCACGGCCTTACGCACCCGCTGATCCTTCAATATCTCATTTTCTACATTCATGCCAAGCCAGACATAGTAGAGGCTTGGTTTGGTCATCAGGGTGCTGCCAGCCGGAGGTTTTGCCTGGTAGTTGCCAAGGCTCGAAATACTGATCCGGGTAAAGTCAATATCTCCGGCTTCAAAACCGACTTCAGCAGACTTCTCATCGTCGATGACCAGAATATGGATCTCGTCAAAATCTGCGGGTTTTCCCTGCCAGAGTTCATTGCGTTCAAGGATTGTCGCTCGTTTTTGCTCCCAGGATTTGAGCTTGTACGGGCCTGAGCAACATGGTGGTTCATTGAAGGTCCCGCCTTTTTCCAGGGTCGCTTTTTTGGAGAGAATATTGCCGGCCATGTAGGCCAGGCCGGTCATCCAGATGGGCTGAAAGGGCTCTTTCAAGACAATAACACCACTGTGGCTTCCGGTAATCTCCACATGGCTGAAGGTGCCGAGATCTCCCTTGAGTTGAGATTTCAACTCTGGGTCAAGATGACGTTCCAGACTGAATTTGACATCTTCAGCTGTCATCTCCCCGTAACCGTTGGTGAACTGAATCCCCTTTTTCAGGGCAAAACGAATATGAGTAGGGTCAAGCTGCTCCATGGATTCGGCGGCCTCAAGCTGCCATTTCCAGGTGTCGCCCGGGGTATAGCACACCAGTTTATTGTAGATGGCGTGGTTGGCGCACTCTTCGGGAATACCCGCATGTATCGCAGGGTCAAAGCTTTCAATATCTGAGTAATCGCGGACCTTCAGAATCTTTTTTCCCTGCGACCAGACGACCTGGGGGACACTCATGGCCGCTACTCCTAGGGCAGCGGTATGGACAAACTGTCGGCGGGACATCCCGATATGCATCCACGTAACTCTCTCGTCAGACATGTTGGTTCTCCTTGTATGGCTTGTTGAGGTGTTTGCAGGTGATCCAGCACCGATGAACAGGGGAAAAATCTGTCTTACACAAGTTGCCGGGGAATCACACTGTTCCAGCTCTTGTGAAACAGGGTTGCCTGCCCTGCAAAGATCCGGATATTTGCTGTCATGTAAAAATGCTGTTCGTCGGACCACATTGCCGTGTGGGCGAGACCTGAGACCTGCCATTCATCTCGCTGCCAACACATTTCCCAGTCGATATCCACGCGTGCACTCAGTGGATCATCGGCATGGATCCGGTACTGCTCCTTACCACGTAAATGGGTTCGTAGCCCGTGGGGGAGAAGAATACGTTCTCCGTAGTCGTGGAGGTTATGGGTAATGACGGTGCCGTCAGCTTCTTCTGTGATTTTCCAGCCTTGGCTGGCCGGGCGGATCTCTACCTGCTCCATGGGAGGTGCAGATTCAGGCGCAGCAAAAGTGATCTCAGGCTGTTGAAGGGCAGGACGGACAGGGACATCAAGGCGGGTTTTTGATAAATCAAGGGTCAGACGCGTGGCGCGAGGGCTGGGCCATACCAGGGGCCAATAGGTATTGGAAAGAGAAAGCCGGAGGCAATGGCCCGGGGAGAGCCGCCAGCCAGCCTCATTGAGCTGCAGGCGAATGTCCATATATTCACCTGGCTGCAGGGGAGCAGGTGTGGCATGGCCTGCATGGTGCGTTAAATTAAGTACACCATAGCTGATCCGCGATACTGATCCGTCGGGTCGTACGTCGCACAACCTGGCGATCAGCAACCCGCACGACTGATCGGAACAGAGGCTGGTTGTCAGTACCGGCGCCCCGCAAATATCTGTTGTTTCGTCCAGGGGAGCGGTCGTGAACACCAGGCTTTCCTGGTCATCGATCTGCTGATCAAGGGGGAGTTCGCCCTCTGTGCCCATGGCAAACCAGCGTCCTGCGTGACGACCTGTTGTCTGAGGTGTGGCGATATGCACTTTTTTCTGTTGCGGTGTATCACCAAGCCCCTGCCTGGTATCTGCATAGTATATCTTGTTCTGGATATCCGGGGACGGCCACTTGGTTGCTGAAACCCATTGTCCAGGGGCCTCCTTGAACCCGGAGACCGGTGGCAGGCTGTCCTGGATGTACATCTTCACCAAAGGCTCTTCCATAACGCCGGTGTCTTTGCCCTTGAGCCAATGGTCCCACCAGCGCAGACACTCCTGGAGAAAGCCGATACGCGGACCCGGTGTGGCAAAATGTGGATATTTATGTGCCCATGGGCCAACAATGGCCCGCGCAGGACAGCTCAGATGCTTGAGCATGCGAAAAATCGTATTGGAATAGCCGTCAGCCCAGCCGCCAACAAGTAGTAGTGCTGCCTCCACCTGGGTGTAATCCTCACAGATTGAACCGTGCTGCCAGTAGGCATCCCGATGCTGGTGCTGTAACCAGTTTTCAGCGAGAAATGGCAGATGTTCAAGGCGGTTATGCCATAGCTCCTTCCATCCTGATCCCACCAGCATCGGATCGGGCGGCCTGAGCGAATAGGCGAGCATGGTACTGCCCCAGCTGAGATTTTCGTTGAGCAGGCAGCCGCCCATATAGTGGACGTCGTCGGCATAACGGTCATCTGTTGAGCAGATCGAAACAACTGCCTTTAAGGCGGCTGGTCTTCGTGCCGCCACCTGCAGCCCGTTAAATCCACCCCAGGAGATACCGATCATACCGACCGAACCCGAGCACCAGGGCTGGGCGGTGAGCCAGTTGATCACCGCAAGCGCATCATCTTGTTCCTGGAGCAGATACTCGTCGAGCATCAGGCCATCGGATTCACCGTTACCGCGCATGTCAACCCTGACACAGGCATAGCCATGGGCAGCGAAATAAGGGTGGGTGAGGGCATCACGTTCCGCTGTGCCGTCGCGTTTGCGGTAGGGAAGGTATTCAAGAATTGCCGGGACAGGACAGGATTCGGCATTCTTAGGCAGCCATAGACGGGCAGCTAATTTGCAGCCATCCGGCAGATGAATCCAGGTGTGTTCAATTTCAACAACATCTTGTAAACAGGAAGAAGGCATAACGTCTGTGAATAATCAAGGATAACTATATGAAATTATTGTAATCGACACGTTTGTTAGTCGGCGGCCATAACAGAGGTGACCACTGGCGACGAGAATGTCGAGCAAGACTCCTGGATAAGGCGAAACACATAGAACAGGGTAACAACCAGCAAGGCAAAGCGAAAAATAGTTTTCTAGAAAACTACCCGATCCCTGGTGAGTACGCAAGCCCTAGGGGCTTTTTTGTTTGGAGAAAATAGTTTTGCGAGATACGTTTTTCCTTGGCACGCAGGGCAATGTGCAGGTGTAACCGGGAATTGTTCCCCTATCGTGTACACCAGAAATTTGACGGTAGACAAGAGCGGCTCACCTCGTGTTTGCCTCTGTTTCAGGCCGTTCTGGCGAGATGAGTTCCCCTGCCGGCTACGGAGTCGACAATGACATAATTTTTCCCCCTCTCACCTGTGGCTTGCAAACAAAAAAGGGAGTACACCTGCCCTGAGCCGTCTTCAGAAGAGCAACGTCTTTTATACCTTACGGGGCTGTTTTTGCGGTGAGCCTCAAGTTGAGAGAACCCTTGTCAACTATTCGAGAAGGCAGCGCACTTGCACTGAGCTCTTGGGTATCCAGGATCGCCTTTTCAATCAGTTGGAGACGTTCTCGACGGTTATTGAAAAAATCAACGAATCTGGTGGTGGGAATGATCACCCCAGAGCGTAGCATCTCTCTTCCCGTATCACGAAGAATCGTATTAAACAGTTTCAGCGTGATATCTATCGTTTCTCTCTTCTCCGCAGGTTTTTCCTTTTTGGCCTCAAGGCCTGGAGATGTTCGTAACGAGGCGTGGAGACCGTTTCTTCGAAAAATAGCCCCTGCGAGTCCGGGCATAGCAGCGGAAACGGCCACGACAAGGTGTCTCCCAGCCAGGGGTGTTTCCAGATCATCAACGGCCTTACCGTTGATAAAAATGGTTTGCACCTCTTCTTTAACATACTGAGGCGAAAAACCAGGGCAGTTGCACAGAAAATTCCCCAGAGAGGTCTTTGCACTCACCTGCATTTGCACACCTGCCTGAAGTACTCCGAGGAAAAAGGAGATATTTTTTTCCGAAATATGAAGCACGACTTCAGGCAAAGGTGCCTTCGCCTTATCAGTACTATATGTTTTACGTTGTTTTTTGTTTTTCACTTGCGCGGAACAGTGACAGCTGACACCGTATTTTACAGAAAATAACTAATTATTACACAAGTTGACAAGTCGAAAGAGTAACGATAAAGTAACTGTTTATTAAGTATATTGTGGCATTGACAAAGTGACAAGATCTTCGACATCGAGAGCCTTGTTTTTTGGGGGTACCGATACGTGAAAAAGCTGGAAATAAAGCTGTCTCTTATTTTTTTAGAGAGCAAAAACGAATAACCTTTTGTGCCTAAAGCCGATCAAGATGTCTCACTTTAACACAGGAGAAAAACATGGCTGATAAAATTTTTCGCGTCAATATGTCTGAGTTAAGTACCAGCGTTCAAGAGGTGCCGGAGCAATGGATGGGGCTTGGAGGTAGAGGCCTGGTCTCCACTGTTGTCGCCACAGAGGTAGAGCCGACCTGTCATCCACTTGGCAAACGCAATAAACTTGTTTTTGCCCCAGGTCTCCTTTCCGGGACAGTGGCGGCCAACTCGGGACGCCTGTCCTGTGGGTCGAAGAGCCCACTCACCGGAACCATCAAGGAGGCAAATGCCGGGGGGACCTCGGCCCAGATGCTCGCAAAATTGGGAGTAAAGGCGCTCATCATAGAGGGAATGCCTGCCGATACCAGCAAATGGTATGCCCTTCATGTTACTGAGCAGGGGGTAACCATCCAAGAAGAAAGCGAAACCCTGGGTAAGGGAAACTTTGAGACGATACAGATTCTCAATGCGAGACTGGGAGAAAAGGTCGGAGTGATTGTCGTCGGCCCTGCCGGTGAGATGCAAATGAGTGCCGCCAATGTTTCCATTAAGGATCCGGGCAGTCATATTCGTTCCTGTGGTCGTGGCGGCCTTGGCGCGGTTATGGGCTCGAAAAGGGTGAAGTTTATCTCCCTTGAACCAACGCAAAATAAGGTTGCCATCGCTGACCCCGAAGCCTTTCGCCAGGCCAATCGGGTTTTTACCAATGCACTCAATTCTCATCCTGTTACCGAGAGTCTTGCCCTGTATGGGACCAATGTTCTGGTTAACATCATTAACGAGGCGGGTGGCTTGCCGACCAGAAATTTCACCAGCGGCCAATTTGCAGGACACGAAGCCATCTGCGGAGAGACCATGCACGACACCATTGTCGAGCGCGGCGGGAAGCCAAAGCATAACTGTCACGCCGGCTGTGTTATACGCTGTTCACAGGTGTATAATGATCTGAAAAACGAGTATAAGACATCGGGCTTCGAGTACGAGACCATCTGGGCCTTGGGCGCGGACTGCTGCATTGACGACCTAGACGATGTTGCAGAGGCTGACAGCATTATGGATGATCTGGGGATTGATTCGATTGAGACCCCGGTTGCCTTTGGCGTTGCCATGGAGGCCGGGGTTCTTGACTTTGGAGATGGCAAGGAGGTCTGTCGTATTCTTCGCGATGAAATTGGCAAAGGCACTCCGCTTGGCCGTATCATTGGCAACGGCGCCGCCTCTGTGGGTAAGGCCTTTAGTGTAACCCGTGTTCCGGTTGTTAAGGGACAGGCAATTCCTGCCTATGACCCCCGCGCAATTAAGGGGATTGGTATTACCTACGCCACCTCAACCCAAGGGGCGGATCACACCATGGGTTATACCATTGCCACGAATATTCTCGGGGTAGGCGGCAGCGTCGATCCGCTGAGTCAGGAAGGCCAGGTTGAGCTGTCGAGAAATCTGCAGATAGCCACCGCCGCCATCGACTCAACGGGGATGTGCCTGTTTATCGCCTTTACCGCCCTTGACGACGAAAAATGTCTGCCCGCGCTGATTGATATGATTAATGCCAGATTCGGTATCTCGTTGACGGCAGACGATGTGACCAACCTCGGCATGAACATCCTGAAAATCGAGCGGGGCTTCAACCTTGCCGCCGGCTTCACGAATAAGGATGACCGGCTGCCGGAATTTTTCAAGGACGAGCCCATAGCGCCGCATAATGTGGTCTGGGATGTCAGCGATGAGACCATCGATTCCTTCTGGGATTTTTAAGGGTTGTTGAAACAGTCGACTGTTGACGATCGTCAACCACCCAGGGTTCTCTCTTTTTCAGTGGAGTGGCCCCTGGGTGGTTTCTGCAGCAATGCCAGTTACGGTCAAGTTCTTCGCCGCTTTTCGTGATACCTGTTTTGCTCAGCAGGTTGTCGACGTTTAGCAAGGAACAAAGGAGACCTTTTCGACCTCCCCGGGAGAGATCCCGCTGAGGTTGGGCTGATTATGGTAACGTGGCGGCACTGCGCACCCGTGAGCAGTCCCTCGGCAAAGGTGATATCAGAGCCATGGTTCCGGTAATCCGGGGTGATTGCTGCCTTACAAAGGGCCGGCTTTTTCTTGCCGGCCAGCGAAAATTTTCCACCATTATCCTTCTGTTTGTACGATATTCTGAGCTGTTGTAGTCGTCTTGTGGTCAGACGAATTGGTCCTTCAGCATCGTACCTGCTCGTTCCCGTCTTTGAACGATCACGATTTATCAGGGGCTGTCGAGGTTTTTTGCTGCGCTTACGGAGGGGCAGGTCGGTGTCCGGTGCGGCCATGGTGCTGCTCACATGACCCTCGAACGAGCCGCTTTTCTGGGCCTGTGAGTATCAGTGGGTATCACAAAAAAAGCCCCACTGCTCTGTTAGCAGAGGGGCTTTATAGAAAAAAAAGGATCGGCAGCGACCTACTCTCCCACACAGTCACCCATGCAGTACCATCGGCG
>PDWJ01002226.1_pt1 | contig 36802 bp, 33 predicted proteins | sample 1430881 | NCBI WGS metagenome assembly PDWJ01 (sample SAMN01162460, study PRJNA174530) | Oral metagenome, whole genome shotgun sequencing project. | biome: Marine environment; feature: Marine mammal; material: Swab sample of the gingival sulcus; isolation source: swab sample of gingival sulcus...
AACAGATATTGGGTTAAGTCGTTGCTACCAACGGAAATAAAATCCACATGCTGGGCAAATTCTTTTACCTGATAAACCGCCGCCGGTACTTCAATCATCACACCGATTTCGGGCATCACTACGTGGGCACCTTCTTCAAGCACCTCAAGGTAAGCACGATGAATTAAATGCATTGCCTCTTCAATTTCAGTGACCGACGACACCATCGGCAACATGATGCGCAGGTTATCAAGCCCTTCGCTTGCCCACAGCATGGCACGCACCTGCACCAGAAATATTTCAGGGTGATCCAGGGTAACGCGAATGCCACGCCAGCCTAAAAACGGATTATCTTCACTAATAGGGAAATAGGGTAACGCCTTATCGCCACCAATATCCAAAGTACGCATGGTGACCGGTGCGGGTGCAAACGCTTCCAGTTGCTGACGATAAATTTCCATCTGTTCCAGCTCGCCGGGGAATCTATCGCGCACCATAAAAGGGATTTCGGTTCGATACAGGCCAACGCCTTCTGCACCGCGCTCTTTGGAAATGGCAATGTCGGCCATCAAGCCGGTGTTCACATAAAGGCTCATGATGTGATTGTCGGGTGTTACCGCCATCAAATCGGCCACTTCTTCCAGCTCACGGGTCAGCTGTCGTTCCTCTTCCATAATGGAAAGGTAGCCTTTTCGCAGCTCCGCAGAAGGTGCCACTATCACTTCACCGCGATAACCATCAACCACTAATTCCCTGCCTTCGGCGCGGGAAAGGGGAAACTCGGCCACCCCGACAACCGTTGGAATACCCAGGGAGCGAGCCACAATAGACATATGGCTGTTACTGGAACCCTGCAAGGAAATAATGCCGGCAATCTGATCGCGGGGCACATCGACAAATACCGTTGGGGTAATATCTTCACCCACAATAATACAGTTATCGGGAATGGCAGGTGCCTCGGCGGGATTTTGCTGCAAATAGCCCAACACCCGCAGGCCCAGATCGCGCACATCAGATGCCCGTTCCCGCAGGTAAGGGTCATCCATGGATTCAAAAGCGCGAATGTGTTTAATCACCACTTCACGCACCGCTCCCTGAACCCAGTTACCCGACTGCACACAGGCGCGAATTTCCCCGGTTAAAGCGTTGTCATCCAGCATGCGCTCGTACACATCGAACAGCGCCTGTTCTTCCGGTTGCAGGGCAACAGCTGCTTTTTCCCGAAGCTGACGAATATCCCGGCGAACCTGATTCACCGCATCCAGCAACGCAGTGATTTCTTTATCAACATTTTTTACCGGGCGGTCGGGCACCGATTTTAAATCCGCTGCCGGATACACCGCATACGCCTGCCCAATGGCAACTCCACTGGCACCACTGATACCCGCAAAACGGGCAGCATAGGGCCCGGATTTTTCTGATGGGAATACCATACCGTCAATAGAACCGGTGGCTTCTGCATGAGCAATAACCGCCGCCAACTGGGCAGACATAGTTACCAGAAAGGATTCTTCGTTTTGATCAAAACGCCGCGCAGCGCTTTGCTGCACCACCAGCACACCCAACAATTTACGATGATGAATAATGGGCGCACCCAAAAACGCACTGAAGGGCTCTTCGCCGGTTTCCCTTAAATAACGAAATTTAGGGTGAGAAGGGGCATCTTCCAGATTAATAGGCTCTTCACGCAGACCAACCTGACCTACCAGCCCTTCAGACAGCCCCAAAGTAGCCTGGCCCACAGCTTCTTTATTCAAACCTTCGGTGGCCATCAGCCGGTAGCATTCACCATGATGATCATGCAAATAAATAGAACAGACTTCCGTACCCATTGTTTCGCGGATACGGGCAACCATAAGATCTAACGCAGTGGTCAAATCCTCAGCAGCATTTACCTCTTGTACAATCCGCCTTAAGGTTTCCAGCATCTGTTTTGGTAGTTACGCTATTGGCTTATGAAATCAGATAGTTTGTACTGAATTTTTATTACTCTGTTATGTACTTTGACGTACTTTATTATTTTTATTGTGGTTTTTTGCCTGTTTCAGCATGCAGATGGGGTGCCAGTTCTTTTAGCGCTTTACGGTAAACATCACGCTTGAAGGAAACAACCTTATCCAACGGATACCAGTAATTCACCCAGCGCCAATCATCAAATTCCGGCGGATCCCCATGATCAAAGCTTACATCGGCCTCATCACCCGTCAGCAGCAGTAAAAACCACTTTTGCTTTTGCCCAATACACAACGGCTTGCTTCTATGCCTTAAAAACCGTTTCGGCAGGCGGTACTTTAACCAGCCTTCGGTACACCCGATCACTTTAACATGGCCAGGCCGCAGCCCCACTTCTTCGTGCAGTTCGCGATACAGCGCATCTTCCAGGGATTCATTATCAATAATGCCCCCCTGAGGAAACTGCCATGCATCCTGACCCACCCGACGAGCCCACAGCACTTTCCCGTCGTGGTTAGCGAGGATAATACCTACATTGGCTCGAAAGCCTTCTTTGTCTATCACCGGATTTACCTACTCCACCAGCAATAGGTGAAGCTCTTGTGCCTTTGGAATGTTTATCTGCCTTGAATTACTGAAACAATAATGACATGACCAGAGCAAGCTACTCAACCTTTAATATAAGTTATTGTTTTCATTAATCAGCATTCAATGTATCTGCAATCTATTATAGGTTAAATCAGCAGCACGAAAGCAAACTGGCCAAATTTAGCCTATATGCGGCTAATTAATGATCCACCCCTGCCCTATCAAACACCGTGTTTATATTTATTGGATAAAGCTGGTAGAATCGGTTCACCTGCCCAGTATCACTCAAACGTAGTAAATTTCCATGACATTAGCGATTTTCGACTTAGACAACACCCTGCTTAACGGTGACAGCGACCATGCATGGGGTGAATTCCTCATTCAGGAAGGCATCGTAGACGAAGTTACTTACAAAACCGCCAACGATGAGTTTTATGAAGATTATAAACGGGGTGAGCTGGATATTTTTGCATATCTGGAGTTTGCCCTGGAGCCCCTGACTCATTTTGACATGGATGAACTGAGCAGGCTGCATGAAAAGTTTATGGCCGACTTTATCAGTAGCATGATGCTGCCAAAAGCCAAAGCACTGCTGGATCAGCATCGGGATCAAGGGCATTTTTTATTGATTATAACCGCCACTAACCTGTTTGTGACGGAACCGATAGGACGCGCACTTCATATTGACGATATGTTGGCCACCAACCCGGAAATTAAAGATAACCGTTACACTGGAAAAGTTGCCGGCACCCCCTGCTATCAGCACGGCAAAGTAGCCCGCCTGGAAACCTGGCTGAAAGATAACGACCGTACTCTGGAAGACAGCTATTTTTACAGCGATTCCATTAATGATTTACCACTGCTGGAGCGCGTTACCCACCCTGTGGCAGTGGACCCCTGCGATTCACTGCAAACCGTGGCGCAAAAAAATAACTGGCCCATTATCAGCCTGCGTGACTGATAACATCCTATGGGAATAAAAACCGGCATCATGCCAATCAATATAGCATCCCGTTATCGTTATGTGCTGAGCCTTTGTGCATTACTGTGCCTGGCTGTTTTATCGGGCTGCGACCAGCCAGAAACACCCGGGGAGCAACCATCTGCACCCATCGCCGAACCCATTAGCGACTTAACGCGGCAGGCCTGGAACCACTACCATATAAACGGCGTTGATATCATTTCGCAACCCGTGGCGTGTATTGCGCTATGCAAACAAACCATAACCCGGTTGATTCAGTCGCCCACCCAGGAATTACTTGATACTGCGCGATCACAAATAAAAACCTGTAAGGAAACTTACCTGGCAACGAAGCTGTTTACAGCAGCCAACCAGGCAACGCAAAATAAACTGGTTCAACTCCACCAAAGAATTAATTCAACCCTGGAAATGCCCGGCTTTGTTGATTCAGTGAAATCATATCCTTATTCCGGCATTGTTAACGATACCAGCATAGCTCTTAGCAAAAAAACGCTGATATCCGAACATGGCACGGCTGATTCCGACACTATCAGCCTGGGCTTTTCTGTGATTGAGTTTTTACTTTGGGGAGAGCATTTATATGACGACAGCATAGAACCCCGCTCACTTGAATCATTAACTGCCATTAGCGCATGGCCACCGCAAGCGGTAAAGCTCGGCTTAAATGAACTCGATATCAGTGAACATGCCAATAATCGCCGCCGCAGGTATTTAGAGCTGGCGCTATTAATTCTTGAATCCGATTTAAATCAACTGGCCACCGTTTGGAACAAAAACACTCTGCCGCCATTAAATAAAGCAGCAGCGGCGCCCATCAAACAAAATATTATCAACCACCTTTCTCGCAACCTGGATACCGTTACGCTTGACGTACTGCTGCCATTATTTACAGATTCCACCACCAGCGATGGGCAACTGGCAGCAACCCCTTTTAGCCAATGGCTAGGCATTGCCAATGATGAAAGCTTCAACCTGCTTTTAAATGATGCAACACCCGTAGCAACAAAACAAAAATCGCTGGCTTCGCTGATTAAAGCGATTTAGATACCCGGCAAAACATGGCTTTTAAATATCGGGTTTCTGGAATCGCCGGGTGAACGGGGTGATCCATGCCCTGACCGCCCTGCGCGAACACACTCACATGGCGATCTATATGCCTGCCTGCTTTACGAATCACATCCATCAATGCTTCGTGGGAAAGGTGCATGGAACAGGAAGCCGATACTAAAATACCATCGGGTTCCAATAAACGCATGGCCAGCTCATTCATTTGCAGATACGCCTGCAATCCTTTGGCAGCATCTTTTTTACGTTTAATAAATGCAGGTGGATCAATCACCACCACATCATAGCGCTGCTTTTCTTCCACAAGGTGTTTTAACACTTCGAAGGCATTACCATGATAAGTGTTCACCGGCTGCTGGAAACCATTCAGTTGCACATTACGCTCAACCCAGTTCAATGCTGCCTCGGAAGCATCAACACAATCTAACGATGATGCCCCACCCGCCAGACATTGAACACCCCAACCACCGGCATAACTGAATACATCCAGCACCGATTTATCAGCAACCAGATCCATTAACCGGGCACGATTTTCCCGGTGATCGTAAAACCATCCGGTTTTTTGGCCCTCGGAACCCGACACTTCAAACTTCACGCCGTTTTCTTCCAACAGCAAGGTTTCCGGCCACTCGCCACTGGCAACCTCAACGTAGCTATCCAGGCCATCAGCGGCACGGGCAGCGCTGTCACAACGGAGCAACAACCCTTTAGGCGACATCACATTCACAATGGCGGCTACCACCTGCTCTTTAAGAGCTTCCATACCAGCGGTATTAAGCTGTGCAACCGCATAATCACCAAAGCGATCCACCACCAGCCCGGGTAATCCATCGGCATCACCATATATCCAGCGGTAATAGGGTTGCTGGAAACAACGCTCACGCAATGTCAGCGCACTGCGTAAACGCCTGGCGATCCAGTTTGTGTTAATGGTGGCATCGGCATTTCGGGTAAGCAGGCGCACTGCAATCAATGAATGCGGGTTGACATAACCCAGCCCCAACGGCTTACCCCGGCTATCCTGAAGCAAACATCGGCTGCCCGGTTCTATAGTTTTAATCGGGGTAGCTTTGGTATCTATTTCATTGCTATACACCCACAAATGCCCCGCTTTAAGGCGCTTTTCTTCATTTTTTCTTAACTTTAAAACAGCTGTATCAGCACTCATTAAAAGCCACCTTATTTAACTTAAAAAAACAGCAATTCTTTATGTAGCAACGCCTAACCCATATACGCCTGGCCGCCATCAACCGCAATGCTTTGCCCACTGATATAAGAGCAATCATCGCTACACAGAGTCGCTACAAACCGGCCTATATCATTTTCGCAATCACCCACACGGCGCATAGGCACCGTTGATAAAAACATCTTCGCTTCCTTGGGGTGGCTTTCTATCCACTGCTGCAAACCTGGTGAGCTCGCCAGCGGCAATATCACATTGGCGCGAATCCCGTCGGGGCCCCATTCACAGGCAGCCGTATGGGTAAGGGAACGAATCGCTTCTTTGGCAGCCGAATAGGGCCCGAATGTGGTTGTATCCCAACGCTTTGCCGCTGTGGTAGCCAGATTAATAATACAGCCATCGCCCTTTAAAAAGGGGTAACACATTTTCATCATTCTATAGGTGGCGACCGGCCCCGATGCCAGGCATGTGGCGAAGTCGTCATCACTCACATCAAGCAATGTGCCTAAGGGCATTTCCTGGGCGTTGTTCACCAAAATTTGAATGCCACCATATGCCGTAGCCACCCGGGCAACGCTATCGCTTAAATGAATGGATTCCTTTACATCGCATTGCAGCGCCATAGCTTCACCTCCACGCGCCTGTATTTCCTGAGCAGTTGCCTGTACTTTTTCCAGGGTTCTACCCAGCACGGCAACCCTGGCACCTTCAGCCGCCAGCGCAAAAGCAATACCCTGGCCAACACCCTGACCAGCCCCTGTAACAATGGCCACTTTATTCGTTAACTTTCCCATTGGATTCCCCAAAAGTTGATTGATACTGTAATGTCGTTTTTACAAACAAGCTTAGAATTATTTTGTTGTTCAAAGGATCGACTTTCGCTGAAAACGATAAGCAGGCTATGACTGAAATAGACGCGCCTAAAGCCTGCACCACAAATAGCCCATCAGCCCATTTTGCCTACAAGCGTTGTAACCCCGGAGATAACCATTTGTGTACCAATAACAGAAAGAATTAATCCCATTAACCGGGTGATGATACTCAGGCCACTTTTACCGATGACCAGCAAAATATTTGAACTAAAAACAAAGCAGATAAAGGTGATAAGGCAAAGCACGGCAAACACCGATACGGTTACCAGAATACCCGTGGTGCCACCGGATGCAGAATAGTTCATGGCAGTGGCAATGGTGCCGGGGCCAGCCAGCAACGGAACCGCTAACGGTGAAATAGCCAGATCAGACTCAGCCGCACTTTCAGCAGAATGCAGTTGCGAGCCGTGGCCATTGAGCATGTGATAACCGACAATAAACACTAAAATTCCGCCGGTTATTCTGAGTGCATCAATGGTAATGCCGAACAAATGGAAAATCGCCTTGCCCAGTAACGCAAACGCCAGGATCACGAAAAAAGTAATCAGCAGCGCCTTGGCGGCAACTCTGGTTTGTTCAGCTTTGCTTTTATCGCCCACCAAGCCGGCAAAAGCGGCGGTATTGGCAATGGGGTTCATAATGGCAAAGAATCCCAAAAAAACAGTCACCAACTGCGTATATAAATCGCTCATTGTTCAGCCTTTTTGCAGGTTCCGTTGCCTGTTTCGTTTCCAGCTCTGTTAGAAGCCCCATTGCCAGGGTTATGTCTCACCTTGCGGCAAGTATGGTGTTACTGCTTAATGCCTTCAATATCGAGTATTAATTCCACATGGGTGGAAGCCGGGCCAAGATTGTAATTGATTCCGTAATCTTTCAGTTTAAGCTTTACCGAACCGCTGAAACCTTGACGATAACCACCCCAGGGATCAGAACCACCACCAATACGGGTAACTGGAATCTGAATTTGTCGGGTTACACCGTGAAGCGTCATATCACCAGTGACTATCGCTGTGTTTTCACCGGTTACTTTAACGCCGGTGCTGACAAACTCGGCAGTAGGATATTTTTTAACATTTAAAAAATCTTTGCCACGCAAATGCTTGTCGCGCTCGGCATGATTACTGTTAATGCTGGCCACATCAACGATCACCTTAATGCTGGAGTTTTCGGGGTTCTTTTCATCCAGTTCCATGCTGCCATCAAACTTGTCGAAGCGACCATACAACCAGCTATAACCCAGATGTTGAATTTTAAATTGAATAAAGGCGTGAGCACCTTTGGTATCAATTTTATAGCTGTCCGCAGCAAAAACTGACGACGCAGCAAACAGTGCAACCACCGCAATCAGCAGTGTTTTAAATTTAGAAAGAGTCTTCATATTGGTTCCTTATTTATTATATTTAAAGTTAGGGTTGAGCATGCGTTTTAAGGTGGCATCCTTATCCAGAAAATGATGCTTTAATGCCGCCAATCCATGTAATGCCACCAGGCCGATTAAAATACAAGCCACATAAAAGTGAATATCACCGGCTATATCTTCCAGATTTTCTATCGCTGTTAGTTGTTCCAGTACCGGTGTTAACGCGGGCACTTCAAACCAGTTAAACACCGCTATTGAACGGCCATCTGCGGTAGAAATCAAATACCCACTGATTGCCAACAGCAGAAACAGCCCATAAATAGCCAGATGCACCACGGTTGCCAGGCGCTTTTCCCAAACGGTTACACTGGCGGGCAGCGCAGGCTTTATATTTATGAAACGCCATAGTAGTCGAAACCCGAACAACAACACCAGCAATATACCCACTGACTTATGATAATGGGGCGCGGTGCGATACCAGGGATCGTAATAGGATAAGTCAGTCATCCATAAACCGACGGCAAACAACCCGGTCACCACAACCGCCGTTAGCCAGTGTATAAATATGGCGATTGCACCGTAAGCATCCTGTGTGTTTTTCAGGTTCATATGGCCACCTGTGCGCTGTTACCAACGCCTATTCATCGGCACCTTCAGGCTGCCACACCAGATCCAGTTCACGCGCTGCTTTTACATCGTCCAAACGGCGAACCGGCTGAGTATAGGGCGCACCTTTTACCATTTCCGGGTCTTCTTCTGCTTCTTTTTGAATGGCGATCATGGCTTCAATAAAACCATCCAGCGCATCCGGTGCCTCTGTTTCTGTCGGCTCGATCAACCAGCATTCGGGCACCAACAACGGAAAATAAGTGGTGGGGGCATGAAAACCATAGTCCAGCAGGCGCTTGGCAAAGTCCATGGCGGTAACACCCAAGCCTTTTGCCTGTTCACTCAGGGTAATAATAAATTCGTGGGTTGCACGGCGGCCCGGATAAGCCAACTGAAAACCAGCCTGTTCGGCTTTTTTCATCATGTAGTTAGCATTCAGGGTCGAGAACTCGCCCACCCGGTGCATACCTTCACGGCCCAGCACCCGGGCATAATAATAAGCACGCAACAGCACACCGGCATTCCCCATGTAGGCCGAAAGCTTACCAATGGTGTGTGGAATATCCTGTTCCGTTAACCAGCGATAAACATCCTCGCCGTTGTGCTGTTCTTTACCCACAATGGGCGTTGGCATGTATGGCAACAAGCGCTCGCCCACACCGATTGGCCCGGCACCCGGGCCGCCACCACCGTGAGGCGTGGCGAATGTTTTATGCAGGTTCATGTGCATGACATCAAAGCCCATATCACCGGGGCGCACTTTACCTAAAATAGCGTTCAGGTTCGCACCATCGTAGTAAAGCAAACCGCCCGCATCGTGAACCAGTTGGGCAATTTCTTTAATGGAACGCTCGAACACACCACAGGTGGAAGGATTGGTCATCATCAAACCGGCGGTTTGCGGGCCCACCATATCTTTCAGTGCCGCCACATCCACATCGCCATCGTCGCGCACCGGAATTTCACGCACTTTATAACCGCACATCACGGCGGTGGCCGGGTTAGTGCCGTGGGCCGCATTGGGGATTAGAATTTCGGTACGTTCGTGATCTTCGCGGGCTTCGTGGTAGGCGCGAATCATGGCCACACCGGCGAACTCGCCCTGGGCTCCGGCCATGGGAGTCAGGGACACTCCTTTCATACCGGTGACGTCTTTCAGGATTTCCTGTAATTCGTACATGCAGGCAAGAAAACCCTGGCTGTGCTGTTCCGGTGCCAACGGATGCCGCCCGGCAAACCCCGGCATTAATGCCGCCCGGTGTGCCCCTCGGGGGTTGTACTTCATGGTACAGGAACCCAGCGGGTAAAAATGGGTATCAATGGAAAAGTTGCGCCGGGATAAATTGGTGTAATGCCTGACCACCTGCATTTCACCGGTTTCCGGCAACAGTGGCTTTTGCTGGCGCTGTAAATCTGCCGGGATTGATGCCGGTATTTCAGTGTTAGCCGGTGCCTGGGATTTTGCACGGCGACCAGGTTGGCCTGCCTCATAAATTAACATGGTCGCTCCTTATGCTGATAATACCGCAGCTAATGCCGCTTTATAGGATTGCAGGTCTGCATCTGTTTTGGTTTCGGTGGCACACACCACGATAGCATCGTCCATGCCTTCATAGGCACTTGCCAGGGCAAAACCACCCTGAATGCGCTGCTCCGCCAAACGGGTTAATACCTCGGCAGCGTTACCGGGCACCCTGATCACCGCTTCGTGAAATGTAGGCGCGGTAAATACTTTTTCTACGCCTTCAATACTGGTTAACAGTTCAACCAGCTTTTGGGTGTTACTGACACTGGCATTGGCCACTGCCGCCAGGCCATCGGCACCCAGCAGGCTGGTATAGATAGTGGCGGCGGTCATTGCCAAGCCCTGATTAGTACAAATATTGGAGGTAGCCTTGGAGCGGCGGATATGTTGTTCGCGGGCCTGCAGGGTTAACGCAAAGCCCGGCTTACCTTCCAGATCCACAGTGCGCCCGATAATACGGCCCGGCATTTGTCGGACAATACCTTGCTTACAACACATAAAGCCAAAATACGGGCCACCGGAAGACAGCGGTATACCCAGCGGCTGGCCTTCACCCACGGCAATATCGGCACCCGTTTCGCCCCACTCACCGGGCGGTGTCAGGATGGCCAGTGATGTGGGGTTCACTACGGCAACCACCAACATTTTTTGTTCATGTGCCCAGTTCGTCAGGGCATGAACATCTTCCAGACAGCCAAAGAAATTCGGTTGCTGAATAATCAACGCGGCATAGTCTTCACCGACATAGTGCTGCAAAGCGCTGAGTGGTGTGGTGCCGGTATTGCTGCAATACATCACTTCTTCTATTTCAATACCCTGATTTTCGACAATCGCGTTGGTTGCGCTGCGATACAAAGGATTCACCGATGATGGCACCAGCACTTTTTTCGACTTGGACTTGCGATTCGCCCGAATGGCCATTAACACCGCTTCGGCCATGGCCGAGCCGCCATCGTATAACGAGGCATTCGATACATCCATAGCATTCAGATGGGCCATCATCGACTGGTATTCGTAAATAACCTGCAAGGTGCCCTGGCTGGCTTCTGCCTGATAGGGTGTATAGGCCGTCATAAATTCACCCCGCCCGACAATTTCCCAAACAGCGGCAGGAATATGATGTTCGTAGGCACCGGCACCGATATAGCAGGCAACATTGCTGTCGGCCGCAGCGCGATCCGACATTAAGCGGGTGACTTCCATTTCACTGGCGCCTTCCGGTACCTGTGAAAGTGGCTGGCTTAAAATATCTGCTGGAATTTCATCAAACAGGGCATCTATGGAATCTACCCCGATGGCTTCAAGCATGGCTTGAACGTCAGCATCCGTATGTGGAATATATGGCATGTAAATTCACCGAGCGGTTAGATATAAAATCTAAAAAACAAAAGAACAAAAATAAAGGGCAATGGCAGCAGCATTGCCCTTTTAAAATACTTATTAAATTAATCTTCTTCGCTAACCAGCGCCTCATAGTCTTCGGCGCTTAGCATTTTGTCCAGCTCGGAAGGATCGCTCAGTTTTATGCGAAACATCCAGCCATCGCCGTAAGGGTCCTGGTTAACGGTTTCCGGGGAATCTTCCAGGGCTTCGTTAACGGCAACGATCTCACCGGAAAGCGGTGCATAAATATCAGAAGCCGCTTTTACTGATTCAACCACACCTGCTTCTTCGGTGGCACTTACGGTGCTGCCGACTTCCGGGGTTTCAACAAACACCAGATCGCCCATGGCATTTTGTGCATGATCGGTAATCCCCACAACAGCGGTACCGTCGTCTTCAACACGAACCCATTCGTGACTTGATAGATAACGTAATTCTGAAGGCAGGTTGCTCATATCAGTTCCTCTTGTACTCTTTTAATAATGCTTTTTTAAAGGCGTTAACTATAAACACGCTCGCCGTTACGAACAAACGGCGGGCGAACCACTTTTACATCCAGCAGTTTTTTTCGTATTTCAACTTTAGCGCTACTGCCAACGCTGGCTGGCACCCGTGCCAGGGCAATAGAATAACCCAATGTGGGGGAAAAAGTACCACTGGTAATTTCGCCTTCTTCACCTTCGGCCACGATCACCTTTTGATGGCCGCGCAACACGCCACGGCCTTCCAGTACCAGGCCAACCAGTTTTTGCGGCACGCCGTCGGCTTTTTGTTTCTCAAGGGCTTCACGGCCAATAAAATTGCGGCTTGCAGGCTCCCAGGCGACCGTCCAGCCCATGGCAGATGCCAACGGCGTTACCGACTCATCCATATCAGCACCATACAGGTTCATACCCGCTTCCAACCGCAGGGTGTCACGGGCACCCAGTCCACAGGGGCGAACACCGGCATCTACCAACTGCTGCCAGAACGTGGCAATTTCTGTATTGGGCACCATGATTTCCAAGCCATCTTCGCCGGTGTAACCGGTACGGGCAATAAACCAGTCACCGGCAGGCTGCCCGAAAAACACACCCAAACCGGTAATAAGATCCGCCTGATCCGGCAATACGTTTTTAACAGTTTCGATGGCTTTCGGCCCCTGAATGGCGACTATGCCCAACTCCGGGCGCTCCAGTAAAGCCACCTCGAAATCGGCTGCTTGTTGCTCCATCCAGGCCAGGTCTTTCTCGCGGGTGGCGCAGTTTACTACGGCCCGAAAGCCATCGGCCATGCGATAAACAATCAGGTCGTCAATCACTCCGCCGTTTTCATTCAGCATACCGCTGTACAGCGCCTTGCCCACCTGTTTCAGTTTGGCGACATCATTGGCTAACAGATAGCGCAGGTAATCTTCTGCGCCAGCGCCGTTAATATCCACAATCGTCATATGGGATACATCAAACATACCAACGCTGTTACGAACGGCATGATGCTCTTCAATTTGTGAGCCATAGTGAATCGGCATATCCCAGCCGCCGAAATCTACGATTTTCGCATCCGCCGCCAGGTGATTATCATATAAGGCAGTTTTTGAACCCATTTGTGATCCTTTTGGTAAATTCAGCTTGCCAAGTGCCCGCATTGTACCTGCGAACACAGCAATAGTCAGGGTCTGGAAGAAAGTTTTAAGCGTTAACAGATAACCCTTAATAACCGGCTAGGCAACGGTAGTCTCGAAAGAAGATACCGTAGACGTTTCCTGCGTTGATTCAGGGGCAGCGTCAAGCTCAATGGATTCAGGGCCATATTCGTTCAGCACGGGCTTTTTATCAACCATATCCACTTCAACCACTTTGCCACGCAGTTCGATTTCTTTAGTATTGATTTCAAACAGCTGGTTTAAAGCCTCATCAAAGTGCTGCTTGCAAAAAACAGGCGCTGGGTCCTTCCCTGAGCACCACTCACCTTTTTTGGTGAGGTATTGACCGAACTGATTACGCACCACGTAGGCTGTTGCCATGGAAACACCCCCTCTTTAACGATTTATCTAAATCCCGTGTCATCCAACCCTGAATACACCATTATGGTGCTTCACAATGGCTGCCACGAGATTTTTGAGCAGCAGCCATTAATGCTTCTATTTCATCCACTTTTTTCGGCACACCTTTGGTTAACACCTGGTGGCCTTTTGCGGTAACAACCACATCGTCTTCAATACGTATGCCAATGCCACGCCATTTTTCATCAACGTCTTTGTCATCTTTCGGCACATATATTCCCGGTTCAACGGTTAATACCATGCCTTCTTCCAGCACACGCCATTCACCACCCACCTTATAATCACCCACATCGTGAACATCCATGCCCAGCCAATGGCCAGTGCGATGCATATAGTATTTTGTATAGCTGCCATTCTTTATCAGCTGATCCACCTTGCCTTTCAACAAGCCCAGTTTCACCAGCCCCCGGGTAATCACTTTTACAGCCGCTTCGTGACTCTGGTTCCAGTGATTGCCAGGCTTAACCTCACGAATCGCCGCCAGCTGCGCTTTAAGTACCACTTCATAAAGTTGTTTTTGCGGCCCTGAAAAAACGCCGCTCACAGGAAAGGTGCGGGTAATATCAGCAGCGTAGTGATCGTATTCCGCACCTGCATCAACCAGCACCAGATCACCTTTTTTCAGCTCACTGGCGTTTTCTATGTAGTGCAGAATACAGCCGTTAGCACCACCGCCCACAATAGAAGGATAAGCCGGATAACGCGCACCCTCACGGGCAAACTCATGCAGATATTCGGCCTCCAGCTGATACTCCATCATCCCTGGCGAACAGGTTTCCATAGCCCGCACATGAGCGTTTGCAGTGATTTCGGCGGCTCGCTTCATCATACGGATTTCCGCCTTGCTTTTGAATAAACGCATGTCGTGCAGCAAATGATCCAACGAGATAAACTCACCCGGTGGATGAGCACCTGTGCGCACTTTGGCGCGAATCGCATTCACCCAATCCATTACCTGGCGATCAAATGTGGGGTCAGAACCCATGGCATAATAAACCCGCTCACGGCCTTCAATCAGTCCGGGCAATATTTCGTCAAGATCAGCAATCGGAAAAGCATCATCTGCCCCATACTTTTTAATAGCACCTTCCGGGCCTGCGCGGCAGCCATCCCAGATTTCCATTTTCGGATCTCGCTCACGGCAGAATAAAACACATTCACCGTGTTTGCGGCCCGGGATCAATACTAATACGGCTTCCGGCTCTGCAAAACCGGTTAAATAATAAAAGTCACTGTCCTGGCGGTACTGATAGTCCACATCTCGATTACGCGAACGCACTGGTGCAGCCGGTAACACTGCAATGCTGTCGGGTTCCATTAACGCCATTAATTCCGAGCGACGAGCGGCAAATTCTTTTTTTGTTATCTTCATAGGCTGATTTGAAAAAACCGTTGGGGTAAGTGCAATAGAAATCAATGTAATGTAGGCGGTATGTCATCGCCGGTTTGCATGGTATGCAACGGCTGGCGAGACAAACCGTATTCAGTATAGATAAGCAGCGCCACTGTTTTTAAATATTCAACCAGCTGACAGTAGGCATTCTCTTCGGCAAAGCCAACCTCACCATCTATTTCAATATCGATTTTGGTGATTTCCGTTAAATCCTTAATGGCTGCGGCTATATCATCGGGCAGCTGCTCATGACCGGTACTGGCAAAGCCGACCAGAAACCCGGAACACCAGTCACCAACCGCTTCCAGGCGCTCTGTTAAAGGGTCGTCATCATCGGGCAACAACAGCTGAAACTTCAGTTCCGGATCTGCCAGCGCTTTTCCAGTCAGCTCATGGAACTGATAAAACCAGTTACGCTGATCTTCAGCCGGCTCCCTTTTAACCCCGATCCCCATTAGAAACTGTTTGAGCCACATTAAGCCATCAAGCTTGAGCCCCCCGCTTAACTGGCCAATTAAAATACCGTGGGCTTCTGCTGCGGATGCCACCGATGCCACTTTTTTTATTTCAGCGGCAAACTCATAGTAATCAAGAAACTGCTCCGGATCGAAATCCATCGACGCCCCCAAATGATGGTTATCTTAGAAAAAGCCACGGATTGTACCACGGCAGCTCACCTTGTTTCGATTTGAGTGCTAGACTTCTCTGCAAAACAATCAAAACCAGAAGAACTGCTCACTGAAAGAATTACGCACTGGAAGAATGACGCAAACATTGTGTAACATGAGCAATCAGTCATCTAAGGGGTGGGGCAACCTGACAATGAACGCACTGGAACAACGATTTAAGCAGTTGGAAGCACGTATCGATGAACTAACAGATCTGTGCAACACCTATAAACGACATAATAACTCCCTTAGAATTCGAGAATCACAGTTAAATGAAGAACGCGCTAATCTGCTGCGCCAAAACGATATGGCACGGACCAAAGTGGAAGCCATGATTTCCCGGCTGAAAACCCTGGAGCAAGAGACATGACACAGGAAGCTCATATGACGACTGTTCAGATTAATATTCTTGATAAGGAATATGGTGTTGCCTGCTCACCAGAAGAAGAAACCGAGCTCAGAGACTCCGCTCGACTGCTTGATGAGCGGATGCGGGAAATACGCCTATCGGGAAAGATTGTCGGTACCGAACGCATCGCGGTAATGGCTGCGCTGAATATCGCCCATGAATTAGTGAAAGCACAAACCGCATTAAAGCAAAATGAGCAAGTGACAGAAAAACACCTGTCACGCATTAATGCAAAAATCGAACAAGCATTGGCCGATGCCCGACAAATGGATCTATGAAGGCTGCGAAAATTCACAGACGTATCACTAACTTTTCGATATACTTTTAATTCGCTCCCTGAGTTGTACGATTTTTCGGTAACGTCCCTGAGCCGATATTCACACCTTAGGAGGTGTCTTGTCTTGCTGGCGTGCAAGTCCGCCTTGAGCGGAAAGCCCAACGCCTGACAGATACCCCCGCCTTGAACCGAAGGGTTCAAGGGCCACTCCGACAACGGCAACTCGGGGGGTCTTATCCTTGCAACAGGATTAAAACCCACCATGGATTCAAAGCAGTCAAAGCAGGCCCTGCGCCGGCAACTTCGCACAGCCCGACGCAACCTTGGCAAACAGGTACAAATCCAGGCCTCTATTGGCGTTTGCCGCCAACTGATTAACCAGCCAGCATTTTTAAACGGGCAACGAATAGGTATTTATTTCAGCAACGATGGCGAAGTGAACCTGGAGCCCCTCATTAATGCCGCCTGGAAAATGGGCAAAACCCTGTATTTACCCGTACTGCACCCCATTAAAGCAGGTGAACTGGTCTTTATGGAATACCAGCCAGAACAACCTATGGCAAAGAACCGCTTTGGCATTCCAGAACCGGTAAGCCATCGGGATACCAGCTGCCCGCTGTGGTTGCTGGATCTGGTCTTAACACCTTTAGTCGGGTTTGATGAAATAGGAAATCGTATGGGAATGGGAGGCGGTTTTTATGATCGCTCTTTTGCATTTCTAAGAACCAATACAAAACCACGTAAACCAGCACTGTTTGGAGTAGCCCATGAATGCCAGAAAGCAAAACAACTGAAGGTTGAGAGCTGGGATATCCCTATGGATGCTATTGTAACGGGGAGCAGAACTTACATGGCTTCACGATATGCAGAAGCAGATTAATTGGAAAGCAGCAGGGCACTGCTGACAAAATAGTTAACGAATGGAAAACTGGCTGGCCACAAGCTCCGGATCAGGTTCTGTAAGCGTATAACCACTGGCAACAACACCAAGACCAAATACAAATACTAATACCAGCAATAAGTCAGGCTTCTTTTTCATTAACTTACACTCGCCTTAACAGCCGAACCGGCTGATTTAAAAATTAAATTAAACGCTTTATATACCAGTATAGACCATCCATTTGCCGCAACCAGAGGGCACGTGAGTGGTAGCTCACATAAAAAAGGTAAATTTTAAACGTTTTTTGCTTAAATAATGTCGTTTTTATAACCAGCAGTTGAATTTCTTAGTTTTCAAGTAAATACAGCCGCTTTTTAATGTGAGCGTAAGCTATCACTTACGTAACAAAATGTGAAGAATGAGCGGCCTGATTTGAAAAAATTCCCCCATTTTGACCAAAAAGCAAACAGTGATTAACGTAAAAATAGCTCATAGGCGGGGTTATTGGTCTCGTCCCAGTTGGGGTAACCCAGTTCATCGAAATACTGAATCAACACTTCACGCTGCGACTCTGGCACCTGTAAGCCAACCACCACTCGACCAAAGGCTGCGCCGTGGTTGCGATAGTGGAACAAGCTGATGTTCCATTTGGCACCCAGCTTGATTAAAAACTGCAACAAGGCACCAGGACGCTCCGGAAATTGGAACCGAAACAACACTTCGTCAGGCACACCATTGCCATCTTTAGATGGGCCGTGACCACCGACCATATAACGCACATGCAGCTTCGCCATTTCATTATCGGATAAATCGGTAACAGCGTAACCCTTGGCTTCCAGCTTGCGATGTATTTCTTCGGTTTCTCCAGCTATACCGGTGGTTTGCACGCCAACAAAAACCTGCGCATCTTTATCTTTAGCATAACGGTAATTGAATTCTGTGATACTCCGCTTACCCAGGCTGTCGCAGAACTGCAGAAAGCTTCCCGGGCGCTCCGGAATGGTAACAGCGAACAGAGCTTCACGTTTTTCGCCCAGCTCGGAGCGCTCAGCAATATGCCGCAGGCGATCAAAGTTAACATTGGCCCCACTGGTGATTGCCATCAGGCTTTCACCTTCTAGTGATTCCCTGTCGACATATTTCTTCAGGCCTGCCACCGAAAGGGCCCCAGCCGGTTCACAGATTGAGCGGGTATCGTCAAATATATCTTTAATGGCCGCACAGATTTCATCGGTAGTCACCGTAATCACTTCGTCGACATATTGCTGTGCCAAACGAAAGGTTTCTTCGCCTATCTGTTTTACGGCAACACCATCAGCAAACAGGCTCACCTGATCCAGAATCACCCGTTCACCCGCTGCCATAGCGGCCTGCAAACAGGCGGAATCCCTTGGTTCAACGCCAATAATCTTAATACCAGGATTTAAATATTTAATATAACAAGCCACGCCTGCGATCAGGCCACCACCACCAACCGGTATAAAAATTGCCTCTAACGGGCCGGTATGCTGACGCAGGATTTCCATACCAATGGTTCCCTGACCGGCAATCACATCAGGGTCATCGTAGGGATGCACAAAAGTAAACCCTTCACGGGCTTCCCGTTGCCTGGCATATTCATAGGCTTCATCGAAGGTATCGCCATGCAGTACCACCTGAGCCCCAAACGCCCTGACAGATACCACCTTAATTTCAGGGGTGGTTTTCGGCATCACAATAACCGCCTTAATACCCAGCCCGGTAGCACCCAGCGCTACACCTTGAGCGTGATTCCCGGCTGATGCAGTTATCACACCGCGGCGCTTTTGTTCATCGCTCAAATTAGCCATTTTGTTATAGGCACCGCGAATCTTGAACGAAAAAACCGGCTGAAGATCTTCACGCTTCAGCAAAACCTGGTTTTGCAAGCGCTGGCTTAGTGATTTGGCTGGTTCTATCGGGGTTTCTTGTGCAACATCGTACACTTGAGCTTGTAGTATTCGTTTTAGATAACTATCTGCCATGATTAAAATTGCTGGCCTTAGTTTTAAGATTTAAAAAGTTGGCAATGATCAGGCACATACTAACAGAAGCCTGCGCAGGCGGCGACTTAACAGCCAGAAAAGGCCTGACTTTCTGTAGCAACAATCTGGATATTGCCGGTTTAGCCGAGCCTTAAGAAAGCCTATAATACAGGCTTGTTTAAACCAGTATTCGAGACGCCCCCATGACACAAGATGATCTTAAAAAAGCCGTTGCCAAAAAAGCCATTGATTACGTTGTAGAAGGCGAAATTGTTGGCGTGGGCACGGGCTCAACCGCTAACTTTTTTATTGATTACCTGGCCCGGATTAAAGACCGCATCGAAGGCACCGTTGCCAGCTCGAAGGCCAGCCAGCAACGCCTGGAGAGTCATGGTATTCCGGTGTACGATCTGAACAGCGTTGACAGTGTGCCTGTGTATGTTGATGGTGCTGACGAAGCTGACCCAAACCTTTGTCTGATCAAAGGTGGCGGCGGTGCGCTAACCCGTGAAAAAATCATTGCTGATGTAGCTGAAAAGTTTGTCTGTATTGCCGATGCCAGCAAAAATGTGGCGGTATTGGGCCAGTTTCCATTGCCGGTAGAAGTGATTCCCATGGCACGTTCGCACGTTGCCCGCCAATTAGTAAAACTGGGAGGCGACCCGGTTTATCGTGAAAACTTCGTAACCGACAACGGCAATATTATTTTGGATGTACACAATATGCAGATTGCCAAACCCGTTGAGCTGGAGGCACAGATTAACAATATTGTGGGTGTAGTCACCAATGGTTTGTTTGCCCGGAGAAGTGCTGATGTGTTGCTGCTGGGAAATGATAACGGCGTTGAGACGATACTTCTCTGATCAACCGAAAGTCTGATCAACCGAAAGTGCATCGAGATTAAACCAAAAGCAATTATGCACCCGTATAACCGATACGGTCAGAGGCTGACTCTATTGGTTATACGGGTGCATAACTTGCCAGGATTATTAAATTTTAGCCTTTTCTAACGAATACTATTCTGAAACCAGAATCACCCTGGAATAGACCGCACCATCAACGCTGGTTACATTAATCGTAAGTGTACCACCCGTTGTAGCGGCATTACTGTCAGGGCCTACCACAATAGTTTGGGTAATACCCTTACCAAAGATTTTAGGATCTGCACACCCATTTGGAATTTTGAATGAGCCGCCACCTATAATTTCTATTCCTTCGGCGACTATGTCGACTGTTGTGCCAAATGCAGGCAATAAGCCATTAATATCAGAAATAGTCACATCTACAGTATTGCCATCTGTAGACATATCAAAACTGCCATTACGACTGTCTTTGATTAGAACCGCATCAGATGACATACACAGGTACATGTTGCCCCTGATTTCAGCCACTCCCCGACAGTGGCCCGCAGCAAATGCATCTGAAGTACAATTACTGCCCCGATAAAATCTGTCAAGTTTTAGTGAATAATCACCACTGCCATCAAAATCCGAATAGTATTCACCGTAGTCATACTGGCCATTACCATTTTCATCGTTATAGGCTTCATCCAAGTGCAGAATACCTTCATCAGCATCATACAGCCCGTTGCCGTTCAGATCTGCAAACGCTTCAGGGGCATCGTATCGACCATTGGCATTGGAATCGACGTAATCTTCACCAACATCATAAAAACCATTGCCGTTAGCATCGACAAATTCTTCCGGCGAGTCATATTCTCCATTTCCATTAATATCTGTGAAGAACTCGCCTGGATCGTACTGACCATTATCATTAGCATCAGTGTAAGCTTCACCGTGATCATAGAGCCCATTGCCATTAGCATCAACGAACCCCTCGGCACCATCGTAGTATCCGTTTTTGTTTAAATCAGAAAATCTTTCGCCCCGATCATAAACACGGTTTCCATTGGAATCTGTGTATAACTCAATACCACCATCATACACACCATTACTGTTTTCATCCTCAAAGGTTTCCCCAACGGTATACTTACCATCAGCGTTATAATCGACATAAGGCTCACCACTATCAAAGGAGCCATTGCCGTTGGCATCAACATACAGCTCACCAGCATCATATGCGTTATTATTATTTGCATCCAGGTAAAGCTCAGCTGCATCATATACGCCTCAACGAAACGCTCGGCACCACGATCATAAAAACCGTTGCCATTCAAATCAACGTAGGGCTCCGCTTCATCAAACACGCCATTACGATTCAAATCGCTATAAGCTTCCCCGTCGTCCCACCGGCCATTTGCGTTAGCATCTTCGTAGGGCTCATAGTCATATACACCATTACCATTTCTATCGGTATAAGGTTCCGCAGCCGCGTCATAAAGGCCGTTACTGTTACTGTCTATGAAAGTTTCCTCGCCAATCGCGGTGGCCAGGATTCTTACAATACCACCTTCCGGCCTTGGCATTTGACTCGTCCAGTCCACGGTGCAGCCACCGCCTGTTAAAGAGCAGCTTGACTCTATGGCACCACCACTGGCAACAAAGGAAACATCTATTGCATCCAGTGCCGGATTATTATTTCTATCACCGACGCGAGTCGTCACTTTAGAAACGGTACCGAAATAATTCCAACCCCTGGGGTTCAGGATATCGGCTGCAAGTGTGAAGCTGTTTTGGTCAGGTACAGTGCCAGGATTAAAATCAGGTCTGTCACTCCCGCCACCATGCCCGCCATTTCCACTATTAAATTCTGAAGAGCTGTTCCCACCCCCACAGGCACTGATCATTGATAACACAAAAAGCGACGCCAGCAACATTCTTATTCTTATCATTCTGCCACCTCAAGTTGGCCTGTTTAATATGTCCCTTCACAGCGCAGCCCGGCAAAGCCTCTATGCAAGCCTATGTCTTTCATTTTTATCCGCTCTTATCGCTAGCGGTTGGAATAAAAACACATCTGTGTAGAGTTAACTGTTATTAGTGACCCGGATCATATCAACATTCAACGCGCATTTTAAGGCCTCGGCGGCCCATAAATTAGCGAAACAGAAGGATCTCAGGCTTAACAAATTTGGTTATGAAACGAATACTAAACCCACTGATTTTAGCTTTCAAAGCCAGCGGATTTATAACGATTTACTTTTAATACTTAACAGCAAACTTATACTATTGCTCTTTTTGCTGCTCTTTTTTCGGATCACATAAAAAGAACAGATCCTTGTGCTCTTTAGAGCAGGCCGTGACCCGGTCAGGAGAATAACTGCCAGCCCCGGAACGAGCCTGATGGGGTATTATCTTTCCAAAATTATAACGAACACCAATGGAAAAAGTATGGATTTCATCAAATATAGAATCACTCTTTGTGCCAATGTAATACTTATACCCCAGTTGATAACGCAGTTGCGAATCCCCCCACAGCAAACCCGCCCCTAAAACTGCACCGGTTTCTGAATCATCAAAATCCGAGCTGTCCCAGTAAGCGCCGCCAAGGGTGCCATAAAGCGTTATTTTTGGTTTAATACGCCGATGAATTCCAGCCGACATGGATAACAGGTTGCTGCTGGCGCTATCTTCAAAATCGACGTTTGCAAAGCCGCCTTCAAGATAGTATTCGTGATTGATCTGGTAGCCAATATCAAAGCCGATGGTTTCCACATCAACATCACCACTTTCGGCATCGACAATGCCCGCACCCACAGAGCCACCAATATATATCCTGTCCTGGGCTGATGCCGCTATTCCAATATTACTCGCAGTTAAAAAAATGACTGCAATGCTCAACCGGCCTAATGGGTTTTGAATGCTCATCGAAAATCGGTTCCTTATAAATTTATTAGAATTGTTATATTTGTAGAATTATTGGCAGAGAGCATACCGAAAACTCGCCATTGTGCCAAATAGCGCTTGGATTTTAGCAGCATAATAGATCCCTACCTTCCTTATAAGCCAGGTTAAGCCACCACCTTCACCCCATGACTGCGATCGGCAGTTAAAATTTCAAATGCTGCCCGATTTCGGGTTTCCAGCACCCGTTGCGGTTTCCCTTGTCGCTTTATCTGCAAACGGCAGCCGGCTATTTTGCTGTTCAGACAGATATTCGTGCCACCGGGCGGGTTATAGTAATTCAAACCCACAAAATCATAGCGCAGCCCATAAATATCGCATACCACCGAGGTATCACCCTGCGCGGTTTCGATATGCCAGTTAAAGTAATTGAAGGTGGCTTTGGCGCGTGTAGCGTTCCATAAATTATTCAGCTTTATTTCTTCGCCATCCACCCGAATAACCAGGGTGGTCATCCAGGGTGTCCAGATCGGGCCGATTTTTAACCTGGCGGTTGCCACTTCCAGAAACGCTTGAGGGTCGTTATCAAAGCCTGCCACCTGTCCCCAGGCATAGTAATCAGTATGTTTTTCGCCCCAGTTGTGGTTTTCGCTGCCTTGCCAGTTATCAATCGCAATACTATTACCATCAACCACAAGGGAACCCCGGTATCGCACATTGGGATTACCCACCAATGCCTTGGCTTTTGGCAGAGGCGTGCTGTATAAAACTTCAGGAAGCAATAACAAGGGCTTTTCGCCGTTGCCATAGTGTAATTGCCAACTGATTTGGTGGCCATTCAGTGCGGCAGCGCCCTGAGCTTTTCCAGGTACTAAACGAGCCCTATCACCCATGTTGACCGATAAACCTTCACTGGAAAATGCACATTGAGCCAACGGCAGCTCTTCTTTTACCGCAGTGACCTGATGGGTTTCGCCATTAAAAAAAATGGCCCATAGTTCACCAATGCTGTTTTCGGGCTTACCTTTGGGCACAAAAACAGTGTAACGAATCCAGAATGCATAGGGTTTTTCCGGGTGGTTTGCCCGTAAAAAATAACTTTCATAATGACCTTTTTTACTGTTTATATCGAAACGACAACGATTTGCCGCATTGCGCTGCGTGCTATATTGGTCGTCTTCAGCCACCACAAATTTAGCCACTGTATTGTTTGCCACTGCGTTATTTTGCGCCATTGAAATTACCCCAAAACCGGTTTTGATTAATTGGCTGCAACAGCGCTGTTATCGGATTCCAGCCTTATGGCTTTTAAGGGGAAAGTAATAATTGGCCCCTGGTAACGCACTTCAGCATAACCAATGATTTCGCCCTTTGCATAAACTGTTAACGGGCAGGTTACTAAAGACTCAACCAGCTCATTCATCGAATAGCTTTTTTCACCCGAAGCACGCACCAAACCAATGCCTGGAAATTCAAAGTCCAGCTGGTACTTTGGCCCAGAGAGCTGAAAAGTTAACTCACCTTCGACAGGGGTTTGATAGTCACGATCTGTTAGCCTGGCAATGCCCGCAAAAGGCTGTGCGCCCAGCAAGCGGGAACCTTTCCCCAAACCCACTTTAATGGTGAATTCAAACGCCTCGGCTTTTCGGGTTTCATTCAGTTCTATCCAACCCTGCATGGTTTCGTTCAGCACCAATTTCATTGTTTTACCCCTTTAATTGTTTACCCCTTTAATTGTTTACCCCTTAGTATTGCGCCTTGTAATTCTAATTATGCAGTTATTCGCTATGCCTGCGCATAGTATTGTTGCGCTATTTTATGTGCCAGTTTTTCTGCTGCGCGACTGGCAAGAGCCATAATAGTCACCTGCGGATTCGCTCCCAATGATGAAGGCACGGCACTGCCGTCCATCACGTACAAGCCATCGACACCAAACACCTGGTGATTCACATCACACACACCGTTAGCAGGGTTAGCCGCAATCCGGCAGGTGCCCAGCGGGTGATATGCCGATATTGCAAAGTGCCTGGGTTTTAATCCTGAATCAATGACTTTATCGACCATTTCTTCGGTATAAATCCTGGGGTATTTCGCCAGCCCAACCAGATGAACGTAATCAGCTCCTGCCCGCAAATGAATTTTTGCCAGGGTGCGCGTGGCTTTTAAAAATAAGCTGAAATCCCGCTTATTCATGTTATAGGTAATAAAAGGCACATCAGGGTGTAAGCCTTTACGAACCCGCCCCCTGGACTGGTCTTTGATCATAAAACCAAAATACCCGGTGTTTTGATAGCTCTCGGCAAAATCCACAAAATCATAACCGGTCATTGGGCTGAGCAAACCATGAGCAACAAACGGCGGCGTGCCTCCTTCAAACATGATATCGTCATCAGCCCAGTCACTAATGCCATAGCCCTGGGGAATGGAACGGGTGTTGGCAAAGTTCTGGTTTGCATAAAAACCTGTGACTGCGCCTGCTGGGTGGATGGATAAATTTGCGCCCAGCCAGCGGTTTTTTATGCCGTTTGCCTGCAAAAACAAGGGGGTAAAAAGGGTGCCCATACTCACAACCACCTGCGGCGCTTTAATGGTCAGGTGCCTTACAATACCATCTTGAGCCACACCTTGGGCTGTCAGGCCAACCACCGTATTACCTTTCATTTGCAGGCGATCGGCTTTCATTCCAGTGAACATAAAAGCACCTTGATCCAGCGCTTTGGGTATATAGCTGATATTGGTGGACTGCTTTGCGCCAGTGGGGCAGCCAAACTGGCACAGCCCCTGACCATCGCACCCTGCAGCGTTACGCATTAACGGGTGCGTTTGCTTTAAGCCGATTTTATGAGCCCCTTTTTGAATCACATCACCAATAGGGCCAACATATTTGGGATCAGCAGGTTGCACCTGCAATACAGCTTCCACCTGTTCAAAATACGGTAACATGGCCTGCGGGCTTAGATCCTGCAAACCCCAACTCATCCATTGTTGCAATACCCGTTCCGGGGTGCGCAGGCAGGTGCCGGAATTCACCGTGGTGGTGCCACCGACTCCCTTACCCACAGGCACGGGTATGACCGCGCTCCCTATGGCAGCAGTGACACCGGATGCCCGATACAGCTTGGGGATGATTTCGGTTAATTTGCCGTTGAAATCGCGCCGATCGTGGTAATGGCCTTCTTCCAGAATCACTACCGCCAGCCCCCTACTTGCCAGCTCATAGGCAGCTGCGGCGCCACCGGCACCACTGCCAATCACTACCACATCGGCTTCGATGGTTTGCGCTGGTGGCAGATCATTAGCAGTTGATAGCTGGGAGTGCCAGCGAAAGGTTTCAACCTGACTGGGGCCAGGAATGCCATTGTGGGTCTGCATTCGCAACAGGTTGTTGCCGTCCAGCAGATAAGCCATGCGGAAGGGGATGGACAGCATCCTTAAAAGCGGGCCGGCAACCGGACTCTGGCGGTGTTTTTCAATAAAGGCTCGGCGTTGCTTTAGGGGGGCACTGGCAAAGCTTCTTCTATGCGCCAGCAAAAAACGCAGCTCAAGGCTGGCAAGCAATGTGGTAATCGCCTGCTGCAACCCGGGAATATTGGAAAAATACCGCTGAGCTTCGCTGGCAAGTTCGCAGGCATCAGGGGCAGGCAAGTGCTCGCCCGCTGGGAACAGGGCTTCAACCCAGGCACGCACCGTTCGATGATGCGCAAAAGCCCTGCTGTTTTCTGGCTTAGCATGATCTGATTTTGTGCTGCCTGGTTTAGTTTCCGGGTTATGTGCTGCCGCCATGAAATAACCTCCTGCCCACACTGTTGCGTGAATCTGGGTTCAGTATACATGGACACAGCCAGGATGCTCGCCTTCAGGTTGCCATGCCACATTAAAAATAAACTGGCAAATCGGCAAAAACACCCGGTGAGCAAGCACTTACATACCCTACAGAACCCGTGATTTAAAGCAGTAACGGCGATCCGATGAGGCTTCCAATGTCGCCTCCAACTTATCCCCATGAGCTAACGGGGCCACGCCAGCCGGTGTTCCGGTCAGCACCACATCCCCCGGCAGCAGGGTAAAGTGATCCGAGATCAGCGCCACCAGATCCAGAATGGGAAACAACATCTGGGCGGTATTCCCTTGCTGACGCAGTTCATTATTCACCGTTAGCGACACCGTAAGGTCCGTGAAATTTTGCAATTCACCAGCAGGCACAAAGGCCGATAACGGGCAGGCACCGTCGAACGCTTTGGCCTGCTCCCACGGGTGGCCTTGCTGTTTGAGCCGAGTTTGCAGATCCCGCAGGGTTAAATCCAGGCCAATACCCAGGCCCAGAATAGCACTGCGAACACTTTCAGGGTTGGCCCGGGTTAGCGGCTTGCCGATCAGCAGGGCGATTTCGGTTTCATGGTGACACTCGCCCCGCCCCGCAGGAATAGTAAACGACGGCGCCAGTGGTACTACCGCCGTGGCAGGCTTGATAAACAGAATCGGCTCGGTGGGCACCGGGTTGTTCAGTTCTTTAGCGTGATCAGCGTAATTCCGACCAACACATACCACCTTACCCAGTGGCAATTCCACCGGCTCCCCATTTAGCATTCGATGCTGATAGTGCATAACAGGCTCTTTACAGGTCAAAGATTTTACCGGGGTTCATAATGCCATTAGGGTCAAAAAGCTGCTTAACGGCTTTCATCAGGGCAATTTCTTCAGCACTGCGGCTGTATTCAAGGTAGGGCTTTTTGGTCATACCCACACCGTGTTCTGCCGACACGCTGCCCTGATGTTTTTCCACAATTTCAAATACCCATTTATTCACCTGTTTGCACTTTTCAAAGAAGGTTTCTTTGGGCAAATCATCGGGTTTCAGAATATTCAAATGCAAGTTACCGTCGCCGATATGGCCAAACCATACGATACGAAAATCAGGGTAGTATTCCGACACGACCGCATCAATTTCCTCAAGAAACACCGGCACTTTTGAAACCGACACGGAAATATCATTTTTATAGGGTATGTATTCGGCAATGGTCTCGCTGATGTCTTCACGCAACCGCCACAGGGATTCCAGCTGGCCCTGGCTCTGGCTCATTACACCATCGAGCACATAGCCTTTTTCAACACACTCTTCGAACAGTGCCATGGCCTGTTCCACCACATCTTCATTCAGCGCTTCAAATTCCAGCAGCGCATAGTAGGGGGTTGCGGTTTCAAAGGGGCGCTGCACATCGCCACGGCCTGTTACCAGCTGCACAGACAGTTCCGAGAAAAACTCAAAGGCGGTTAAGTCTATTTCCCGCTGAAAGGTATTTAATACATCCATGACCGCGCTGAATTCTGGCACGCCTAATACCAGCACACTTAAATTTTTCGGGGTGCGGGACAGTTTCATGGTGGCTTCGGTAATAAAGCCCAGGGTGCCTTCTGCGCCGATAAACAACTGCCGGAAATCATAACCGGTGGCGTTCTTAACCAGGTCCTTATTCAGCTTGAGCACTTCACCCTTGCCGGTAACTACCGTTAACCCCGCCACCCAATCACGGGTCATGCCATAGCGAATCACCTTGATACCACCGGCATTGGTGGAAATATTACCACCTAACTGACTGGAACCCGCCGAAGCCAGATCCACTGGGTAGAAAAGGCCGTTATCTTCAGCAAACTGCTGTAATTGCTCGGTAATTACTCCGGATTGGCAGCGCACGGTGCGATCAATCTCGTTAAATTCAAGAATTTGATTCATATAATCAAAAGCCACAACCACTTCATGGTTGGCAGCCACCGCAGCGGCGGAAAGGCCGGTGCGACCACCAGAAGGCACCAGAGCCACCTGATGTTCGTTGGCAAACTGCACAATCGCCTGCACTTGCTCGGTGGTTTTCGGAAACACAATCGCCAGCGGCCTGGGCTCATAGATTTTAGTCCAGTCGCAGCCGTAGGTTTGCAGGCTTTCGGAATCGGTTTTTACTTTGCCCTCATCCACTAATGCTTGTAGGCCGTTGATGATATTATCTGCCGCTGTCATAGATTTACCTTTGAATTCAAAAACATAACCGTTCACACATTCCCTCTGAATGGCCAGACCCGCCAGTCGCCAATAAAAGCGGACACCCAAGGGGGTGGCTATGATACCATAGCGCCCCCTGAATTTTCGGTATTTGATAATTCGACCCAAAAAATTGAGTTATTCGCTTAAACATCACGGTATTCATTATGAGCAAAACCTCACTTGATAAAAGCAAGATTCGCATCCTGTTACTGGAAGGTGTGCATCCCTCTGCGGTTAAAGTTTTCGAGAAAAACGGATACACCAATATTGAGTATCTGAAAACGTCTCTTCCCGATGATGAATTAAAAGCAAAAATAGCGGACGCACATTTTGTTGGCATTCGCTCTCGCACCCAGCTAACCGATGACGTATTTGCAGCGGCCAACAAGCTGATTGCCGCAGGCTGTTTCTGTATCGGCACCAATCAAGTGGATTTGAATGCAGCCCTCAGCCGCGGCATTCCGGTGTTTAACGCGCCTTATTCCAATACACGAAGCGTTGCCGAACTGGTATTGGCGCAGGCGATTCTGTTATTACGCGGCGTTCCAGAGAAAAATGCCAAAGCCCACCGGGGGGAATGGTTAAAGTCCGCTGCAAATTCTTATGAAGTACGTGGCAAAACCCTGGGTATTGTCGGCTACGGCAGCATCGGCTCGCAATTAAGCGTGCTGGCAGAAAGCCTGGGTATGAAAGTGATTTTCCAGGATACCGTCACCAAGCTGCCATTAGGTAATGCTTCTCAGGTTGATACTTTGGAAGATTTAATGAATCAGGCCGATGTGGTGAGCTTGCACGTACCGGAAACACTGGCTACCAAAAACATGATCGGCCCCAATGAATTGGCACAAATGAAAACAGGCAGCGTGCTGATTAATGCAGCTCGCGGCACAGTTGTTGATATTGATGCGCTGGCCGATACCTTATCAAGCGGTAAATTGCTGGGCGCTGCCATTGATGTATTTCCGGTTGAACCCCGTGGCAATGATGAAGAATTTGTTTCGCCACTGCGTGCATTCGATAATGTTATTTTAACGCCACACGTTGGCGGCAGCACTCAGGAAGCACAAGAGAACATTGGCGTGGAAGTAGCAGAAAAGTTCGTTAAATACAGCGATAACGGTTCCACCATTTCTGCCGTTAATTTTCCTGAAGTTGCGTTACCAACCCATGCGAAAGTTCACCGCTTATTACATATCCACAAAAATGTACCGGGTGTAATGACCAAAATTAACACGATCTTTTCTGATAACAACATCAATATTGCCAGCCAGTACCTGCAAACCAATGAAGAAATCGGTTACGTGGTGATTGATGTAGATGCCGATTACAGCAACCTGGCGCAGGAAAAACTGAAAGACGTTGAAGGCACTATTCGTACTCGCGTGTTATTTTAACCCCATCAGATTCGGTTAAATTTGGAAGGTATTCTCATGGTTGAAGCAAACCCTGTTAAAACAGCACTGATTACCGGTGCATCTGCGGGCATTGGTTTGGAATTTGCGAAAGTATTTGCAGCACAACAATACGACGTTATTTTAGTGGCTCGTCGGGAAAAAAAGCTCAACGAAATTGCAACCGAAATCAAGGCGCAATACGGTCAGCTTGCCCACGTGATTGCAGCCGATTTATCTGACCCTTCTGCACCGGAAGCCATTTACCGCCAGGTGAAAGAAAAAGGGCTAAGGGTAGATGCTCTGGTTAACAATGCAGGCTATGCCATTAATGCCGGGTTTCTTGAAGCCGATTGGAAAACACATGCGGATTTTATGCAGGTTTTGAACACCTCGCTTGTTCATATGTGTCACCTGTTCGGCAACGACATGAAAGCAAACAACTGGGGGCGTATTATTAATGTGGCGTCGGTTGCGGCCTTTTCTCCACAGATGAAAGGCAGCTTATACGGCCCGGCAAAGGCCTTTGTAGTAGGGGTTTCTCAGGCTATTGACCTGGAACTGCGTGAGCATAACGTGTATTGCACGGCATTGTGCCCGGGATTTACTTACAGCGAATTTCACGATGTGATGGGTATAAAAGCCATGGTGGAGCGATTACCACGCTTTTTATGGATGGATGCCCATACGGTAGCGGTAGAAGGCTTTAGTGCTGTAATGGATGGCAAACCCGTCTATATCAATGGACTGGTGAATCAGGGCATAACACAAGTGCTGTCGCATTTACCCCTTGGCATTAAACAGCTGATCGCCAAACAGCAGGAAAAAATGCTTTAAGTTCTTACCATGTCAGTATCATCTGCACCGGTATATCTTCCCGTTGTATTTGAAGATGAACACTACATTGCCATTCACAAACCTTCCGGGTTGCTGGTGCATCGCAGCCCGATTGATAAGCGCGAAACGCAATTTGCCATGCAGCTGCTTCGCGACCAGATCGGCCAACAGGTTTTTCCTGCTCACCGGCTCGACAAACCCACATCAGGGATTTTGTTATTTGCAAAATCCCTGGATGCACTAAGGGCCATCAGCACACAATTTGAAAACAATGAAGTCGGCAAAGAATACCATGCCCTTGTGAGGGGCTTTCCGCCCGATGAGTTGACCATCAATCACCCGGTTAAAACCCGCAAAGACAAATACGACAAAAAAACACTTCAGGCTCCCAAAGCAGCATTAACCCAATTAACCACCCTGGCCACCTGCACCCTTAATGTAAAAATTGAACGCTATGATACGTCTCGCTATGCATTGGTAAGACTGACGCCAAAAACCGGCCGGCGTCACCAGTTACGATATCATATGAAACATATTGCTCACCCCATTATTGGGGATGCCACCTACGGCAAAGGCATACAGAATCGTTATTTCCAACAACATTACAACAGCCACCGCTTACTGTTAGCGGCCACCCGGTTAAGTTTTTATCATCCTTATCTACACAAAAATATTACCCTGAACGAACCCGTTGCCGATGACTTTAAGTTACTTATCAGGCAGCTGCCTTTTAATGATAACCCATTGGATTTATAAGCGTTATAGCTGATAGCCCTGGCCGTTTCTTGTTTTTTATCGCGCTATTTTTTAGCTCTATTGCTTTCCCCCACATCAGGTTATAAGATGGAATCGCCTAACAATAAATAATAAGAAAAATAATATGAATAAAAAATATCTCCGCACACTGATCATTCCCGCAAGTGTTATTGCCTTATCCGGCTGTAACAAGCCACTCTGGTTAGCAGAAGTATTCAGTGAACAACACGAAAACGTGTACATTTCTGATATTGCCCTGGACGACGACAACAACACCTATTCCACCGGTTCGGTACAAACTTACTTTGCCACCGACGCAAATAACGCCGCCATTAAAGGCTATGACATTTTAACGGTTAAACACGATGCCGAGGGCAACGAAGTGTGGCGGGCAACCTATTCCAGCCCTTATGAACGCACTGCACCACGCCAGTTCATTACTAACGATGATGGCCTGGTGGATATTCTTGATCCTGAGCATTGGGATTACACCGGCGGCGAAGAAGGGCAGTTTCTGCTCAATGATGAACAGGGCAATACTTATGTGGTTGGCCGCATTCACGGTGAAAACTTTGATGCCAACCAGCACATTAGCGAACAGGACTGGGATGTTGTTGTTCTAAAATACAATACCCAAGGGGAGCTGACCGCAGAGCTGATTCTGGAAGAATCCGATCAGTTTGACGCCACTCAAAAAGCAATCTTCCAAAATAACCAGCTATCGTTAGCCATTAACGATAAACAGGATTCCAGCTATTTAGTGCTTAATCCCGACCTGAGTGTTGCCCAAAGCCACACCCTGACAAATGTTCAAGTACTCGATTTTGTAAAAACTGATGAAGGCAAGTGGGTCACTGTCTATTCCAATGGCAAATGGCAATACGCATCCTCTAATACATGGGTTGCTCAGTACGATAACAATATGGTGCAGGAATGGCACCACTACGGCTACTATAATCGAATTTTGCCATCAATCGTATTGGATTCACAAAACAATATACTTATCGCCTCATCCATCGAGGGTGTTTTGCAAGTTGACCTTTACAGCCACTCATTATTAGAAAAACTGACACCCGACGGAGAGCTGGCATGGAAAATTAGCTTTATAAACGGTGAAACGATCCTTCCTAACCTATACTCAAATTTCTTTAGTCTGAAAAGCAAACTGGCTATCGCCCCTGACGATTCGATTTATTTGGCTTCGGAGAAGCTTTCAGTTTTTCCTCCCTTACTTGTTCTTGGATCATTTTCAACCAGTGCAAGCACTTATATCAACAAAGTATCACCGGAAGGTGGGAAACTTTGGCAGCATGATTTACATGGTAAACGGTTTTTTGCGAGCAATTTCCTTTCCTCCAATACAACAGATCAAAGGCTCAACGACATTAAGCTATTACCGGATGGCCGCTTGGCAGTCGGTTATGAAAAAGTATTCGGCATTCATACTCACGGCGAATATGCCTTTGATGATTTGCAACTGTTAGGAGCAATATACACCAGAGATCCGAACCAGAATGGGTATAGTGAAACCTATAACTACATAGAAACGGGCCGGGAATCCAGAGTGTTAATTTTACAACCCGATGGTGGTGTGTTTAAAACACTGCCACCGACTAAAGGCGAGCATCAACGCGCTTTTGCCATCAACAGCCACAACAACATTGCTGTGGCGGGTGATAATTACGATTTTCACGAAGCGCTGCCAATAACATGGACTCGAAAAAGCGGAGGCTATTTCTTTCAAGGCCTTTATTCTCTGACAAGATTCGAAGCCACTCAGCTTAGACAGGATGCTCCGAGCAGAGGATCAATAGCCTTATTCAGCACCGATTAATCATACGTTAGCGGCATCTGAACCACCCAGTGCGGCGCTTGTTCATGAAGCGTCGCACTGGCAACCTCCACAACACCTGGCTATCCACGCAACACGCCCCCTCGCCAAACATTAACCCTACGAAACTCTGAATTTAACCGCTATTGCATTCCCGCTAAACGGGCTATAGGATGGAGCCACTTAGTAATAAATAATAAGAAAAATAACATGAACAAAAAGCACCTTAGTAAACTTATTCTGCCAATAGGCGTTGTTGCCCTGTCCGGCTGTAACAAGCCGCTCTGGTTAGCAGAAATATTCAGCGAACAGCACGAAAACGTGTACATTTCCGATATTGCCCTGGACGACGACAATAACACCTACTCCACCGGCTCGGTACAAACCTACTTTGCCACCGATGAAAATAACGCCACCATCAAAGGCTTTGATATTTTAACGGTTAAACACGATGCCGAGGGCAACGAAGTGTGGCGGGCAACCTATTCCAGCCCCTATGAACGCACTGCACCACGGCAGTTTATTATTAACGACGATGGCTTGGTGGATATTTTTGATCCTGAGCATTGGGATTACACCGGCGGCGAAGAAGGGCTGTTTCTGCTCAACGATGACCAGGGTAATACCTATGTAGTTGGCCGGGTTCACGGTGAAAATTTCGATGCCAGCCAGCATGTTGCCGCACAGGACTGGGATGTTGTTGTGCTTAAATACGATACCCAGGGGACACTGACCGCAGAACTGATTCTGGAAGACTCCGATCAATTTGATGCGGTTCGTAATGCGTCCTTTGAAAATAACCAGCTATCGTTAGCCATTAACGATCAAAACGATTCCGATTTTTTGGTACTTAACTCCGACCTGAGTATTACCCAAAGCCACACCCTGGCAGATACTCAAGTGTTTAATTTTGTGAAAACCGATACGGGCAAGTGGGTTGTTGCAGCTTCTTCCGGTAACGATTGGCACTTAGAAAACAGCATTTCACTCTACGACCAAAACATGACGCTGGAGTGGTCTCATGTCAAGCCGGAATACCCCTATCACCGATTATTACCTGAAATCGCATTGGACTCACAAAACAACATTATTGTTGCTTCAATCTCGCTTTATGCTGAAAGCTTTGACCACCCAGTCACCAGCGCTGCTCAACTGGAAAAGTTCACCCCTAGCGGGGAGCTGGAATGGGAAATGATCAGGACAGGTGCAGCCAACACGAACGAAAACGAATATATTATCTGGTATGGGGATGTTGATCCGCTGACGCCCGGGAATTCGCATGACTTGTTCAATCTGAAGAACAAGCTGGTAGTCGCCTCTGATGATACCCTGTACTGGGCTTCAGAACACCTTACCGCTTTTATACATGGGCCTTTGAATTTAATCGCAGGCCAATATGGCAGGTATACCGCCAGTGCCTCCACCTATATCAAAAAAATATCATCGGAAGGTGAAGAGCTTTGGCAACATCATTTAAGTGGCAGCAGAACGTCTACCCTTTTTGGTTTATCTTTTAATACGGTGGATCGAAGGCTTAGTGATATTCAATTATTGCCAGATGATCGTCTGGCAGTGGGCTATGACAAAGTATCCGGCACTCATTTCGACAACGTGGAATCCGGAGCTTTATTAGGCAGGCTGCCCTATTCGAGAAATTCACCCTTTGGATTTTACGATCAGTTCAACTATATAGAAAAAACGCAAAATTCCCGCCTGTTGATTTTACAGCCCAACGGAGAACCGCATAAATCTTTGTCACTGAAAGGCGAGCAGCAGCGTGCTATTGCCATCAACAACCAAAACAACATCGCCGTGGCAGGTGACAATTATGATTTTTACGAAACACTGCCACTAACATGGGATCCAGGCAATGGTGTCAACAACTTTTTCCCTGGCTTACTCTCGTTAACAAAGTTCGAATCAACCCGGCTACGGCAGGATACGCCCAGTAAAGGATCGGTGGCTTTATTTAGTGCCGAATAGGTCGTTAGCATCATCCGACTAACCAGCCCAATGCGGCGCTTGTTTATTGAGCGGCGCACTGGGTATCCCCGCAAGGCTGCCCTCGCCAAACATTGGCCCCGGGAAACCCTGAATTTAAGCACTATTGCATTCCCGCTAACCCGGTTATAGGATGAAGCCACCTAATAATAAATAACAAGAAAAATAACATGAACAAAAAGCACCTTCGCACGCTGATCATTCCTGCAAGCGTTTTAGCCCTGTCAGGCTGCAATAAGCCACTCTGGTTAACAGAAATATTCAGCGAACAACACGAAAACGTGTACATTTCCGATATTACCCTGGACGACGACAACAACACCTATTCGACCGGTTCGGTACAAACCTACTTTGCCACCGACGCAAACAATGCCGCCATTAAAGGCTTTGATATTTTAACGGTTAAACACGATGCCGATGGCAACGAAGTGTGGCGGGCGACCTATTCCAGCCCCTATGAGCGTACCGCGCCACGGCAGTTTATTACCAACGACGATGGCCTGGTAGATATTTTCAATGTTGCTTATATCGACGACGATATTATTCCTAACTGGGATTACACTGGCGGTGAAGAAGGGCTGTTTCTGCTCAACGATGACCAGGGCAATACCTATGTGGTTGGCCGGATTCACGGTGAAAATTTCGATGCCAATCAGCATGTTACCGCACAGGACTGGGATGTAGTTGTTCTCAAATACGATACCCAGGGGGAGCTGGCCGCAGAGCTTATTCTGGAAGATTCCGATCAGTTTGATGCCGTTCGCAATGCATCCTTTGAAAATAACCAGCTATCGTTAGCCATTAACGATCAATACGATTCCGACTTTTTAGTACTTAACCCCGACCTGAGTATTGCCCAAAGCCACACCCTGGTCGATGCTCAAGTGCTTAATTTTGCGAAAACCGATACCGGCAAATGGGTGGTGGTCACGGCCCCCCGCGAGGACTGGTACTTTGAACAAAGCGTTTCACTCTACGACCAGAACATGACACTGGAATGGTCTCATCTTAAACCGGATTTTCCTCCTCACCGAAT